>Ga0302326_10001666_pt1 | contig 55991 bp, 49 predicted proteins | sample Palsa_T0_3_FD_202264 | JGI IMG/M metagenome (GOLD analysis project Ga0302326, IMG submission 202264) | Peat permafrost microbial communities from Stordalen Mire near Abisko, Sweden - Palsa_T0_3 | ecosystem: Environmental > Terrestrial > Soil > Palsa > Peat permafrost | place: Sweden: Abisko...
GCGCGGCAGAGCTGATCCGCGAGCACCGCACCACGCTGGTCTTCGTCAACACCCGCCGGCTTTCCGAACGCGTGGCGCACCATCTCCAGGAGCGCCTCGGCGAGCAGGCCGTGCTGCCGCATCATGGCAGCCTTTCGCGCCGTTTGCGCCTGGAAGCTGAAGCCCGGCTCAAGAGCGGCGCATTGCGCGCGGTAGTGGCGACCGCCTCGCTCGAGCTGGGCATCGATATCGGCACGGTGGACCTGGTTTGCCAGATCGGTTCGCCGCGTTCCATCGGAGTGGCGTTGCAGCGCATAGGCCGCTCGGGTCACTGGGTCGGAGCGCGGCCTAAGGGGCGCATCTTCGCTACCACGCGCGATGAACTTGTCGAATGCGGAGCGCTGGTGCGGGCGATTCGCTCCGGGGCGCTCGACCGCATCGGAATTCCGGATGCGCCGCTCGATGTGCTCGCCCAGCAGATCGTCGCCGCCTGCGCAGGTGAAGAATGGACGGAGGACGCGCTCTTCGCGCTGGCCCGCTCGACTTACTCTTACCGCGGGCTCGATCGCCGCGATTTCGACGACATCGTGACGATGCTGAGCGACGGCATTGCCACGGCTCGCGGCCGCGCCGGCGCGTACCTGCACCGCGACCAGGTAAACCACCGCGTGCGTGGGCGGCGCGGCGCGCGGCTGGCCGCCATCACTTCCGGCGGCGCCATTCCGGATAGCGCAAACTACCTGGTGGTCGCGGAGCCCGAAGGCGCCACCGTCGGCACTGTGGACGAGGATTTCGCTGTCGAAAGCCTGGCTGGCGACGTGTTCCTGCTGGGCACGACTTCCTGGCGCATACGGCGCGTCGAATCCGGAAGAGTGCGCGTCGAGGATGCCCACGGCGCAGCACCGACGATTCCCTTCTGGCGCGGCGAAGCGCCCGGGCGCACGGCCGAATTATCGGCGGAAGTTTCCCGGCTGCGGGAAGATATCGTAGCGGCTCCACAAGCTGACTGGCTGCAGCGCGAATGCGGACTCGACCGTCTCGGCGCGGAACAGGCCATCGAGTATGTGCTGGCCGGCAGGCGCGCGCTGGGCGTTCTTCCCACATCCCTCCACGTGGTGGCGGAGCGCTTCTTCGACGAAGGCGGCGGCATGCAGTTCATCCTGCACGCTCCGTTCGGCGCGCGCATCAATCGCGCCTGGGGTCTGGCGCTGCGCAAACGCTTCTGCCGCACCTTCAATTTCGAATTGCAGGCTGCCGCCACCGACAACGGTATCGTGCTTTCGCTCGGCGAGCAGCACTCTTTTCCGCTCGAAATCGTATTCGAGTTTCTGCGGCCCGAAAACGTCGAGGACGTGCTCACGCAGGCGCTGCTTGACTCGCCTATGTTCACCGCGCGCTGGCGCTGGAATGCGTCGCGCGCCCTGGCCATCCTGCGGTTCTCGCATGGCGCGCGCGTGCCTGCGCCGCTGCAGCGCATGCGGGCCGACGATCTGCTGGCCGCTACCTTTCCGGACCAGGCCGCCTGTGGAGAAAACCTCACCGGGCCGCCGCGCATTCCGGACCATCCGCTGGTGAAGGAAACCATACGCAACTGCCTCTACGAAGCCATGGATTTGAACGGTCTGAAAGCTGTCCTCGAGGCCATACGCAGCGGGGCCATCCGTACCTCTGCCATCGACACGCCCGAGCCCACGCCGTTCTCGCACGAGATCCTCAACGCCAATCCGTATGCATTTCTGGACGACGCACCGCTCGAGGAACGGCGCGCGCGGGCCGTGCAGTTGCGGCGCACGCTGCGCACGGATTTCGTGGATGGGGCGGGCGCGCTCGATCCGCAGGCGATTGCGCAAGTAGCTTCCGAGGCGTGGCCGGTGGTGCGGGATCCCGATGAGCTGCACGATGCGCTGTTGTGTCTCATCACCGTTCCGCCGGTGGCAGAATGGGAGTCGTTCTTCGCGCCTCTGGTGGAAGCAGGCCGCGCTGCCACTTTGCGGGCAGGAGGCCAAGCGTTCTGGACGCCGGCCGAGCGCTGTCTGATTGCGCGGGCCGTGCACCGTGAGGCCGTCCTAAGACCGGCCATCGAAGGCCTCCTGCCGCCGCGCGGAATTCCTGAAACCGAAGAGGGCTGCGCCGCTGAGATTCTGCGGGGCTGGTTCGAATCCGGCGGACCTTACCGGGCTTCCGAACTTGCCGCCCGCCTGGCTCTGCCGGCGGCGCTGGTCGATTCCGCGTTGGCGCAGCTTGAAAACGAGGGGCAGATACTGCGCGGCCACTTCACTTCCGCAGACGACGGCGAGCCTGAGTGGTGCCATCGCCGCCTGCTGGCGCGCATACACCGCCTCACTATTGGCCGTCTGCGACGCGAGATCGAGCCCGTCACCACCGCCGATTTCGTGCGCTTCCTGCACCGCTGGCAGCACGCGGCGCCCGGCACCCAACTGCACGGCGCTGACGGCGTGCTGCACGTGGTAAGGCAGCTTCAGGGATTGGAGATTTCCGCCGCCGCATGGGAAGCCGAGATCCTGCCCATCCGCGTGGCGCGCTACACTCCCGAGCTTCTGGATCAGCTTTGTCTTTCCGGTGAAGTGATGTGGGGCCGGCTTTCGCCGCATCCCGCTTTCGAGCGTGAAGAAGACGGGCGCGCGCATCGCGTGCGCCCCACACGCGTCGCGCCGCTGACTTTATTTCTGCGCGAGGATGCGGAGTGGCTGCTGGCCGGACCCCAGCCAGCGCCGGACGCTTCACTTTCGCATCCCGCGCGAGAAGTGCTGGCCGAGATGCAGCACCATGGCGCATCGTTCTTCCCGGAGCTGGCGCGCGCCACCCGACGGCTTCCGAGCGAAGTGGAAGACGCGTTGTGGGAACTGGTGGCGGCGGGGCTCGTCACCGCGGATGGCTTCGAGAATCTGCGATCTCTGGTGGATCCCAAGCGCCGCCGGGGCGAGGGCAGCGGGCGGCACGCGCGTCCCAGGCATGCGGCCGGACGTTGGGCGCTGCTGCGCCACGCCGCAGAACCATGTCCTGACCAGCAACTCGGCGAAATTTCGCCGGAGCCCTTCGCGCGCCAGTTGCTGCGGCGCTGGGGCGTGGTGTTCCGCGATCTGGTGGCGCGCGAAACGCTGGCGCCGCCCTGGCGCGACCTGCTGGTGGAATTGCGCCGCATGGAAGCCCGCGGCGAGATTCGCGGCGGCCGTTTCACCGGCGCATTTCTGGGCGAACAGTTCGCTCTGCCCGAGGCGCTCGACTTGCTGCGCGCCGTGCGCCGTGCCGCCGAATCCGACGCGATTCCAGAAGTCCCGCCGGCCGATCCGCTGCACCTGGCGGGCATCATCCTGCCCGGGCCGCGCCGGGCTGTTCCCGCGCCCGTTGCATCACCCGTGCTGGCGGCGATGTAGAATCGTGGGATGCTTCGAACCGATCGCCGCGCGTTTCTGGCCGCTGCGGGCGCGGCAGCTTTGGCAGGCTCTCTGCGGGCCGCCGGCCGGGCCATTCGCCTGGGTGGCCCCATCTTTCTGAAGAGCGAAGACCCCGCCGAATTGGCGCGCGAGCATCGCCGCCTGGGTTACAGCGCGGCGTACTGCCCGCCGGCCAAGGCCGAGGACACCGCCCACGTCAGCGCCATCGAAAAAGCCTTCGCGGCTGAGAACGTCGTGATCGCCGAGGTAGGCGCCTGGGTCAACATGCTGGACCCCGATACCGAAAAGCGCCGCGCCAATCTGCGCTACGTGGTCGAGCGCATGGCCCTCGCCGAAGCCGTCGGCGCGCGCTGCTGCGTGGATATCGCCGGCTCCTACAATCCCACCGTCTGGTACGGACCGAATCCCAAGAACCTCTCGCAGCAGTTCTTCGACGCCACGGTCGATAACTGCCGGCATATTATCGATGAGATCAAGCCCAAGCGGACTAAGTTCACCATTGAGGCGATGGGCTGGTCGATCCCCGACGGCCCGGATTCCTACGTGAAACTGATCAAGGCCGTGGACCGCCCGGCTTTCGGCGTACATCTGGACGTTTGTAATGTAATCAACTCTCCGGAACGCTTCTATCGCAACAGCGAAGTCATCGCCGATTGCTTCCGCAAGCTGGGGCCGTGGATCGTTTCCTGCCATGCCAAGGATCTGGCGTGGATTGTGGAGCTCAACGTTCATTTCGCCGAAGTGATTCCCGGCCGCGGCGAGGTCGATTACCGCACTTACCTGAGCGAGTTATCGAACTTATCGATCGACACGCCGCTCATGCTCGAACACCTCAAGACGGCCGAGGAGTACGAGGAAGGCAAGCGGTACCTACAGAAAGTGGCCGCGCAGATAGGAGTGACTTTTTCATGACGAGACGAAATTTTATTGCGGCTGCCGCGCTGCCGGCTCTGGCGGCCGACACCCGGCTGCCCATCCGCAAAGCCGTGCTCTTCGAGATGCTGCCTAAGTCGATGAGCGTGGCCGATCGTTGCAAGCTGGCCGTCGACACCGGTTTCCAGGCGACCGAATGCCCCACCATGCCCGACGAGCGCATGGCGGAAGAAGTCAAGAAGGCCGCGGAAGATGCCAAGCTGCCCATTCATTCCGTAATGAACATGGCGCACTGGAAGTATCCGCTCTCATCGGCCGATCCCGCGGTGGTCGCCGAGAGCGTGAAGGGCATGGAGACCAGCCTGCGCAACGCGCATTTCTGGGGCGCGGAAACGGTGCTGCTGGTGCCCGCCGTGGTCAATCCGGAAACCAGTTACAAAGACGCGTGGGTGCGCTCGCAGGCGCAGATCCGCAAGCTGCTGCCCATGGCCGAGGAGTTGAAGGTCATCATAGCTGTGGAGGAAGTGTGGAACAAGTTCCTGCTCAGCCCGCTCGAATACGCCAAGTACATCGATGATTTTCAGAGCCCCTGGCTGCGCTCCTATTTCGATGTCGGAAACGTGGTGCTCTACGCCTATCCGCAGGACTGGATCCGCACGGTGGGCAAGCGCATCGCCAAGCTGCACATCAAGGATTTCCAGTTCCGCAATAATGTCGCGAAGTGGGTGCCTCTGCGCGAAGGCGATATCAAGTGGCCCGAAGTTTATAAGGCGTTGGGCGAAATCGGCTATCACGGCACGGCGACGGTGGAGCTGGAAGGCGGCGATGAGGCGTATTTGCGCGAAGTGAACAAGCGCTTCGAGATGATTCTTTCCGGGGTGTAACCTGTCGCGCGGCCGCTGCATCCCTCTTGCTAGTCAGAGGTATGCAATACCAGATTTCCAGGCGCCGGTTGTTCGCCCTGCTGCCCGCGCTCCCGGCCGCGAAGTTGATGATCGCGCAACAGGTTGCTCCACAGAACCCGGCGAATCCATCAACTTCGCCGGCGAACCCCACTTTCTCCACCGGTGTGAACGTGGTCAACGTCTTCGCCACGGTGCACGATAAGGACGGGCATATCGTCTCGAATCTTGGCAAAGAGGACTTTGCTCTTCAGGAGGACGGGCATCCGCAAACCATCGCCTACTTTTCGCGGGAGACCGATTTGCCGTTGACCCTCGGCCTTCTGGTGGATACAAGCATGAGCCAGCGCCGGGTGTTGGGCGAGGAACGCACGGCCAGCTACAGCTTTCTCGATCATGTTCTGCGCGAAGACAGGGACCACGCCTTTGTGATCCATTTCGACCACGAAGTGGAGCTTTTACAGGACTTGACCTCGTCGCGCGCGAAGCTGCAGAAGGCGCTGCAGGAGCTCGAATTGCCGCAGGATTCCCAGCAGTCCGGCGGAGGCGGCGGAGGGGGTGGAGGCGGAGGTTACCCCGGTGGCGGGGGCGGCCGGCGCGGTGGCGGCTACCACCACGGCGGCGGAACCATGCTCTATGACTCGATTCTGCTGGCGTCCGACGAATTGATGAAAAAGCAAAAGGGGCGCAAGGCGGTCATTCTGCTTACCGACGGCGAGGACAACGGCAGTAAGGTCTCTATCACAGAGGCGATCGAGTCCGCCCAGCGTTCCGACACGCTGGTTTATTCCATCTACTTTTCCGGCAACGAGGGGCTTTCGTCAGGACTCGGAGGATTTGGACGCGGCGGCATGGGCGGGCACCGCGGAGGTGGAATGCCCAGAAGCCAGGAGAACCGGCCGGACGGTAAGAAGGTGCTCCAGCGGATTTCCAAAGAGACCGGCGGCGGCTACTTCGAAGTCACCCACAAGCAGACGGTCGATAAGATCTATGAGCGCATTCAAGACGAGCTGCGCAACCAGTACAGCCTTGGGTACACGTCGGACCAGCCGAATTCGGAAGGCGGCTACCGGCGGATAAGCCTGACAGTCGGGAAGAAGGGGCTCGTCGTGCAGACCAGGGACGGCTATTACCCAGCCAGCCCTCCGCCGCCCGCTTGATGCGCTCTCTCATAACACCTGATTACAAGCAGGTCGGCATGTCACAGTCTCTTGCTCGTGCAGCCCCCAATGAATCTTGGGTATGCATCAACAGCCGAGTATCAAGGGGCGAAATTCATTGACCACCCGAGCCTGCTGGCTCGGGTCGTCGTTGGCAAGATTCTCCCTCAATCTTTCAAGAATTGCGGCTCGCGATCCTCCTGGCTCTCCAAGCCGAGGCGGACCATCGCGGCGATCGCCTTGCTTTTGCTCATCTCAACTGTCTCGGCATACCGCTGCACCTGATTGGCGAGACCGGGGGACTAGTCCGACGGTGTATGTCATCAGCATGCCTCATTCCGATGCATCGTGGCAACCCGCCGGCGCGGTTGCGGCCAAGTGTACCGTGCTACTGTCGAAAGTAGAATGGCGAAGTTCCTCTTTGGCCTGATCGCCGGCGTCGTCGTCTGCATCCTTGCCGTATTCGTGTTCTTTTTCGTACTCCTGCGAACGTTCCGCGAAAGCCCGCCCACCGTCGCGCAGAACTCCGTGCTGCTATTGCAGCTCAATGGCGACATACCGGAGCGGGCGCCAGTCGAAGTGCCGTTCGGCGCCTTGGCGGATCGCAGCACTCCCACCGTCGCTAACGTATGGACGCTCCTGCGCGAAGCGGCCGTGGATGCGCGCGTCAAGGCCGTGGTGCTCGAGCCCGATTCGCTCAGCGTAGGCTGGGGCAAGCTGGAAGAGTTCCGCGCGGACCTGGAGCAGTTCAAGAAATCCGGCAAGCCGCTCTTCGCTTACCTGAAAGCCCCCAGTGCCCGCGACTACTATGTGGCCACCGCCGCCGACCGCATCTACCTGGGGCCCACCGACTGGCTCAACGTCAAGGGCATGCGCGTCGAGCTGATGTATTTCAAAAAGACGCTGGATAAGATCGGCGTCGACGTGCAGGTGGAGCATGCCGGCAAGTACAAAGACTATGGCGACATGTTCACGCGCACTTCCATGAGCCCGGCGACCAGTGAGGTCATGAATAGCGTTCTGGACACCCTCTACGGAAACCTCGTTGCCCGCATTGCGCAGGGCCGGAAGAAAAATCCCGACGAAGTGCGCGCGCTCATCGATAAGGGGCCGTTCCTGGCGAACGAGGCGCTCGCTAACGGCCTGGTGGACGAGCTGCGCTACGAGGACCAGCTCTTCAGCGAGCTGCAGCAGAAGCTCACCTCCGGCGAAATCCACAAACTCACCACCGCCAAGTATATGAAGGTTCCGCCCGGCTCGCTGGGATTGGAGGGCCGCCACAAGATCGCCATGCTGGTGGCGGACGGCGCCATCACCCGCGGCGATCCGGACAATGACAGCACTTCCGATTCGGGCATCACGGCGGAAGGCTTCAATAAGCTGCTGCGGCGCATTGCGACCGATTCGAGTGTGGATGGCGTGGTGGTGCGCATCGATTCTCCCGGCGGCGAATCGGTCGCATCCGACGCAATCTGGCGCGAAATGAACCTGCTGAGCAAGAAGAAGCCGATGGTGATTTCGATGTCCGACGTGGCCGCTTCGGGCGGGTATTACATGGCCATGTCGGGCGATCCGATTGTAGCTTATCCCGGCACGCTGACCGGATCCATCGGGGTGGTCTTCGGGAAACCCGATCTGCACGGGCTGTACGACAAGTTAGGCGTCACGAAAGACATGCTCACGCGCGGGCGCTTCGCCGCCATCGATTCGGATTATACCGACCTCGGCCCCGCGGAGCTGGCCAAGCTGCAGGACGGCATCGACGCCAATTATCGCGACTTCGTCACGCGCGTGGCGCAATCGCGGCGGCGCACGTTCGACCAGATCGAACCGCTGGCGCAAGGCCGCGTGTGGCTCGGATCGCAGGCGAAGGACCGTGGCCTGTTGGACGAGTTGGGCGGCCTCGACCGGGCCTTCGAGCTGGTGAAGCAGAAAGCCAAAATCCCATTCTCTGAGAACGTGACTATCGCGATGTATCCGGCGCGGCGCAGTATCCTCGATCTGGTTTTCGGCCGATCGAAGGAAGGCGCGATTGAAGAGCAGTTGCGGCCATTCTTGAAATATTGGCCGCCTGAGCTATGGACGACTGGCGGCATGCTGCGCGTGATGCCTTATTCGGTGCGGGTACAGTGATGACCCTGGCGGTCACGGCTCAGAGCGCGTCACGGCTCAGTTGCTTCATGCTAAAATTCCCGCGTGGCTGATACCGCGCCGAAGCACGAATACCAGCGTGCCGAGGTTCGTCGGATGCTGCATATTTCCGAGCGCCAAATGCGCGCCTGGGAGCGCCTCGGGTTCATTCCGGCCGCCGCTGGTTATTCGTTCCGCGACCTGATCGCGCTGCGCACGCTGTGCGAGTTGCGCGCCCACCGCATCCCGCCGCGCCGCATCGCCCGCGCGCTGGAGTCGCTGAAGCGCCTGCTCTCCGAGGTCGAACGGCCGCTTGCGGAGTTGAAGATCTTCTCGGATGGCCGCCGTATCGCCGTCCGCGTCGCGGGACAGAACATGGAGGCGTCCACCGGACAAATCCTGTTCGACTTCGACACTGCCGAGTTGGGCGGCGTGCAGCCGTTGACGCCGCAGCTGCCGGCGCCACGGGAACGGGAATCGGAAGCCTGGTTCCAGAAGGGCCTGTTTCTGGAAGAGACCGGCGCTCCCGTCGAGCAGGCCGTGGAAGCTTACCTGCGCGCCGTCGAGTGCAATCCCAGCGCCGCCGGAGCGCTGGTAAATCTGGGCACCATCCATTACCGCCTGCGCCAGTTCCAGGAAGCCGAGCGCTACTACGCCCAGTCCCTGGAGGCCGATCCCACCTACCCGCTGGCGCACTTCAATCTCGGCAATCTCTACGACGAGCGCGGCGATCTGGACAAGGCGCACCAATGCTACGAGAGCGCCGTGCGGCTGAATCCCCGTTACGGGGACGCTCACTTCAATCTGGCCCTTCTTTGCGAGCGCACCGGCGACGCGCTGAGGGCCGTCCACCATTGGAAGGCCTATCTCAAGCTGGATAACGCCAGCACCTGGTCGGACATCGCCCGCCGCCAACTCGAAAAGCTAAGAGTCGCCTTGCTATCCTGAGTATCTATCGTTTAGGAGCAAAAGCTTGAGCCGTATCCTGTTAGCGTTCCGAGCATTCTTCGCGATCCTGTTCGGGCGGCCGTTGCCGCCGGAAATCGTCCCCACGCCCGCTCGCCCAGCCGCCCCCTCAACTCCCTCGGCTCCCCCTCCCGCGAATCCTGGATCCGCCCTCCAGCTCCTCGCCATCCTGCAGCGCGATTCGCGCTTGCTCGATTTCCTCATGGAGGACATTGCCTCTTACCAAGACGATCAGATCGGGGCCGCCGTGCGCAGCCTGCACGATCAAGCTCGCGATTCGCTGGCGCGCTATCTCAGCCTGCAGCCGGTGATCGATGGAGTGGAAGGCGCCTACACACGCTCCGCATCCGGCGATCCGGCCGCCGTCAAGTTTATCGGCAATGTGCCGGCCGGCAAACCCGATGGCGGCGTGCTGCGTCACAAGGGCTGGCGCGCCGCCAAAGTCGATCTCCCTGCCCTGAACCCCAAGCAGGATGCCTCCATCATCGCGCCCGCTGAAATCGAGATCGAGTAGCATGGAACCACGCTACGTCATCGGAATCGACCTCGGCACCACTAACTCCGCGCTGTCATATGTGGAGTACAAGCCGGATGCCGATCCTTTCGCCCTGCCCAAGGTCGAGCTGCTGGGTATTCCCCAGCTAGTAAATCCTTCGGAGGTTCGCGACGAGGGACTGCTGCCTTCGTTCCTCTATGTCCCCGGCGCGACCGATTTCGCCGCCGGCTCCACGGCCCTTCCCTGGGATGCGCAGCCGGACGTAGTGGTCGGCCGCCTGGCACAAAAGCGCGGCGCGGAAAATGCCAGCCGTCTGGTATCCTCGGCTAAATCGTGGCTCTCGCACGGTGGCGTGGATCGTACCGCCCCGATCCTGCCCTTCCGCGCGCCCGAAGGCGTGCCCAGATTCTCGCCGGTGGAGGCCAGCCGCCGTTATCTCGACCACTTGCGGCGGGCGTGGGACAGCCGTATGCCCGATGCGCCCTTCACCGATCAGCAGGTGCTCGTGACGGTGCCCGCCTCGTTCGATGCGGTGGCGCGCGAGTTGACCCTCAAGGCCGCAGAGCAGGCCGGCTACCATAACCTCACCCTGCTCGAAGAGCCGCAGGCCGCATTTTACGCCTGGATCGAGCGCCACCCGGATTGGCGCGAGCGCGTCCGTGTCGGTGACTTGATTCTAGTCGTCGACATAGGCGGCGGCACTACGGACTTCACCCTGATCGCCGTCACTCAGAAGGGCGGCGAGCTAACCCTCGACCGCGTGGCCGTGGGCGAACACATCCTGCTGGGCGGCGACAATATCGATCTGGCCCTGGCCCGGCTGGTTGCCGATCAGCTAGCGCAAAAGGGTACCAAGATCGATGCGCTCCAGCTTCAGGCGTTGTGGAACAACTGCCGCACGGCGAAGGAAAAGCTGCTCGAACCCGGCAATAAGAAGGACGAAGAGCCGGTCACCATTCTGGGCAAAGGTACCGGCGTGGTGGGTGGAACGATCAAGGCCAAGTTGCAGCGCGGGGACCTTGAACGGCTGTTGTTGGACGGCTTTCTGCCCGCGGTTTCGAGCCACGATATGCCCGCGCGGCAGCGGCGCTCCGGCTTGCAGGAGCTGGGTCTGCCTTACGCCGCCGATGCTGCTATGACCCGGCACATGGCCCGCTTCCTGCGGCAGCAGGCATCCGAAGCGGAACAGGGCGGCGTGCGGCGCGGCCCCAGCGGCCTGGCCTGCCCCACGCATGTTCTATTTAACGGCGGCGTTTTGAACGCCGGGCTGATCCGCGAGCGCTTGCTCGGCGTGCTGAACTCATGGCTGGCCGAAGAGGGCCTGCCAGCGGTCAAGCCGCTCAGCGGCGAGGATCTGATGCGCGCGGTCTCGCGCGGCGCCGCATATTACGGGCTGGCCCGGCGCGGCCGTGGCGTACGCATACGCGGCGGCGTGCCGCGCACTTATTACGTCGGCATCGAAACCGCTATGCCATCGGTACCCGGCTTGCCCGCTCCGCTCAAGGCCCTCACGGTGGTTCCGTTCGGCATGGAGGAGGGCACCGACTTGCGGATTCCCAACCGCGAATTCGGCCTGGTGGTGGGCGAGCCCGCCGAGTTCCGCTTCTTCACTTCCGCGGTGCGCAAGAACGACGACGCCGGCCATCTGATCGAAGACTTCGGCGACGACCTGCAAGAACTGGCGCCCATGGAGGTCAACCTGCCGGCGCAGCAGGACGCGGCCGACGTGGTCCCCGTCTCGTTTGAAACCGTGGTCACCGAAACCGGCATGCTGCAGTTGTGGTGCGTTGCCCGCGACGGCCGCCGCTGGAAGCTGGAGTTCAACGTCCGCGAGCGTGTGGAGGGATGAGCAGTCTGACACGCTTTCGACAAACCAGTGCGTCTGTCGAATTTGTCGAATTGTGTAGAACCGGCCTGCATTAGATTAGACCTCCCGATCTCAGGCTAGGAAGAGGCGACGGCAATTGCTACACTCTATCCGAGAAGGAGTCATCCATGCACAAGGTGTCGTTGTTGGCGGTAGTGGTCGTCTTGTACCCTGCCTCCAATGTACGTGCGCAGTCACCCGAAAACGCGGGCGCGCATTATTCGTTCGAGTTTGTCGTTCCACCGGGTGCGCCAACCAATTCCCCGATCTACGCACTCGGAATCAACGATGACGCTAGCGTTGTTGGATATTATCCTACGCAAAACAATTGCTATGAGCCCGGGGATTTGTGCGAAGTGGGGTATTTGAAAGACGGCACAGGCTATCACAATATCTACTTTGGTAGCGCCGGGTACACCTTTGTGTGGGGGATCAACGACTCCGGAACGATTGTGGGCACATGCTGCGGAATTCACTCGGCTCATGCTCCCGGCTTCGAGTATGATCCCCAAAGCGGATCTTTCGATTTAGTGCTGGCCCCGGGTAGCCAGGCCACTTTCCTCACCTCTATAAATAGCCTGGGCGTCATCGGTGGCTACTCAGAGGTACCGGGGACAACGACGACGGGATTTCTGTTACAAAATGGAACCTTTACGCAAATTGCTTATCCTGGCGCCTCGGCTACCTATGTATACGGGGTGAATTCCAGCGGCCAAGTAGTTGGAAATGCGGTGATTGGAGTTGTCTCCCAGGCGTTTCTCTACCAGAATGGAACATTCCAGCCGATCAGCTATCCGGGCGCAGCCAGCACATCGGCAAACGGCATTAACGATGGGAGTGATATCGTCGGCGCGTACACGCTTCCAGGGTCTACCGTTATCTACGGATTTATTTATCACGGTGGAGTATATTCGCCGTTCGATCAACCAAACTGTAATGGGTCGATACCGCAAGGAGTCAACAACCACGGCGCCATCGTCGGAGAAACCTGCAATGGTGCTTTCGTCGCTATCCCAAAGTCGAACTGACGGGAACCCGTTTTTTTTCGGCTTCGCGCCAAGTAATATAAGTTAACCTGGCCTAACAATCTCGTTTTGCGCGCCCAGCAGGACGCAGCCGATGTGGTCCCCCGTCTCGTTGAAACCGTGATCACCGAAACCGGCATGCTGCAGTTGTGGTGATCAGTGGATCAGTGCAAGGATTCGGACAGTGCGCGGTGGCGGAGCCGCGACCCTTACCGAGCCCTGACCGTCAGGGAGCGGTTTGCGTTTGAACGGGCCGCGAGCTGCTTACCTCTGAGGCAGCTACGGAGTGGGGAGGAACCAAGCTGGCTAATTGAGGAGCGCAGCTCGCTGTGCCAGTTCAATTAAATAGTGACGCCAAAACGCGCAACGTTTCAACCGCGCAGAGATTCTTGAAGGGTGGCGCGCGCGAAAACACCCCGATCACCCCGGCGGGCGCTCAGCTCCGATTTTTCCGGTCACCGTTGTGCTGTTTTTCACCGGTGAGGGCTGCTCCGGACTCGACTGCCCCGCCAGCGGCGTTTGCCAAAGAATGGCCCAAGGAATCGGCCAGCGAATCAGGACCGATAATGCGAGCGGCCGCCCAGCTTGGATCGCTGAATTTTTGCGGCAATGCCGTGAGCACAATGGGAAAACTGGTTTCATCGGCTGGCGATTCCGGCGATTTCCCGGACCTGTTTTGAACCAGGGCGAGATACTTGAGAACGGTATACACGTCGCCTTCCTCGGGCAGCCGGAAGTCGATCTCCTGCGTGCGGAAATGAATTCCGACGGCCCTCCCCGCCAGCCGCCAAGCGAGAAAAGCGCAGCAGTTCACCGCCTGCTCGAACCATTCCTGCATACCCGGCGGCGCTTCCAGATCGAGAAAGAGCTCCACCGTCTGCTCCTGCTCTCGCGCAAACTCCCGTACCTGCAGGTCGCCCGTGTGCGCCGTGGCCTTCCAGTCCACGTGCCGCGCGCTCTCGAACGCTTCGTAAGGCCGTATGCGGTAAAAGTCGCGTCCCAATCCCCGATAATGCGTCTCGATCTCGCCCGTCAGATCGGCCAGCAGATCTTCGAATCCTTCCTGCGCGTCGATGCAGGGATACACGATTACTTCCCGCAGCAGCGTCACGCGCGCCGTCTTTTCCAAAAATCCGAACGGAAACCTGGTATGAAAGGCGAAGCGGTTCTGCTTATACGCGCCCCGCCGCGCGAAGCGCACCTGCACCGTTTCTTCGAGCGTGGCTCCGCCCGGGATCACCGGAAAATAAACCGCCGATTCGAGCACCGGCGGCGCGTCGGCCTCCATCCCCACCACGTGAATCGAAAAAGACGGCATCCAGAACTTGGTGTTCCTCACGTACAACTTGGCCGCGATGGTGCGCCCCGCCGACACGTGCTCCGGCACCAAAAAATCCAGTTGCAGCCCCGCCAGGCAAAGCCGGCTCACGAGGCCCGACACCATCAGCGTCGATAGCATAGTCGCCAGGATCAGAAACAGCAGGTTGTTGGCGGAGGCCACCGCCGCCAGCGCCACCATCACGATCGCGGCCGTGAAAAGCATGCCTCCGCGCGTGACTCTGTAGCGTATTCGCCGCAGCAGCACATGCCGGATGTCGGACCAATGCGCGCGCACACTTCTGTTGTGTCACAATCGAGGCTTCATGTCGAGCCCGGACAGTTCCGGCAAAATTCAGTCCGGTGCCCATCTCAAGCGCGCCCTCAGCCTGTGGGATCTCGTTTTCTACGGGATCATTCTCATCCAGCCGACCGCGCCAATGCCGCTGTTCGGCGTGGTCGGCCAGGAGGCCCGCGGCCACATAGTCACCACCGTCCTGATCGCCATGTGCGCCATGCTGTTCACCGCCATCAGCTATGGCCGCATGGCGCGCGCCTATCCCAGCGCGGGCTCCGCCTACACTTACGTGGGAAAAGAGCTCCATTCCGGCCTCGGCTTCATCACCGGCTGGAGCATGGCCATGGACTACATGCTCAACCCCATCATCTGCACCATCTGGTGCAGCAAGGCGGCCATGAATCTGGTGCCCGGGATTCCCTATGCGGTCTGGGCGGTGTTCTTCGCGGTGATGTTTACGCTCTTGAACCTGCGCGGAATTCGGGCTACCGCGCGCACTAATGAAGTACTGGTCTTGGCGATGTGCGTGGTCATCGTCTACTTCTTCATCGCCGCAGTGCGCTACATCCTGCACCAGCACGGAGTATCCTTCACCCAGCCTTTCTACGATCCCGCGACGTTTTCCTGGCGTCGCATTTCGACCGGTACTTCGATCGCCGTCCTCACCTACATCGGTTTCGACGGCATCTCCACGCTATCGGAAGAAGTCTGCAACCCGCGACGCAATATCCTGTTGGCCACGGTGCTGGTGTGCCTGATCACCGGGGTTCTCGCCACGCTTGAAGTCTATGCCGGCCAACTGGTGTGGCCCAACTACAAGACCTATCCCGATATAGACACCGCATTCGTCTATGTAGCCGGACGCGCCGGCGGCCAGTTACTGTTCCATGTAGTAGATGTAACGCTGCTGGTGGCCACCATCGGCTCCGGTATGGGTTCGCAGCTCGGCGCCGCCCGCCTGCTGTATGGAATGGGACGGGACAACACCATCCCGCGCGGCTTCTTCGGCGCCATCGAACCCCGGCACGGCATCCCGCGCAACAACGTTCTGTTCACGGGAGCCATTGCGCTTGCCGGAGCCTTCGCCATGAGCTATCAGCTCGGCGCGGAGCTGCTAAACTTCGGCGCGTTCATCGCGTTTATGGGGGTCAACGCAGCGGCCTTCACGCACTATTTCCTGCGCGCAGACCGCAAGAGCTGGAGCGCATTTCTGCCTCCGGTGCTGGGCTTCATCATATGCCTGTACATCTGGCTGAGCCTGCGTACACCGGCCAAAATCGCGGGCACCATCTGGCTGGTGATTGGCATACTATACGCCGCCTATAAGACCAACGGCTTCCGCCAGGCTATAGTATTTTCCGACCCGCCGCCGGAGTAAGTCGTATATGCAAGCACTTACCGAGCCGTGACCGTTAGGGAGCGGAACTATCCGGCCTTCCGTATACTGTAATATGAGCGTTCACGTGCTCGAATGCTGACTCCAAGTGAGAGAAGAGCCTATGAAGAAACACAAAGATGAGATGACCGACGAGTTACGCCCCGAATATGATCTTCGCCAGTTACTCAAGGGAGGAGTACGCGGTAAGTACGCGAAACGTTACCAAGCCGGCACAAATCTTGTTCTCTTGGATGATCCTGATGTCCGAAAGGCCTTTCGCAGTGACAGAGCTGTAAATGATGCCCTGTGCCTGGTAATCGAGCTGCGCAAAGTGCGGATTAACGGCAGACGGTGAAGACTCAATAAAACAATTGGTACTGCACCACAATGGAGCACACGGATGCAGGGCTGGATGCCGGGACACCGAACAATATTTTTCACTTAGTCCGGTGGATGTTGTGGCAGTGGTGGTGTCCGCGACGATCAGTCTGCTAGTGCCGTTTAAATTCTGACTGCCAGGCATAGCCTGAATTCGGCCCCAGAGATACGGCCGCCGCCGTAGCTACCTGCTGCGCCCGTGTCTGCGCCTCCGCCACGAGATTTGCGTCCGGGCATGATAGCGGCTGTTGCGCCTGGGAAGACGAAGGGCTCAAGACATAGAACGTCAGAGTTAGCCCGGTACTCTGCTGTTGTATCGCCTGCTGGGCATTGGTTAGCGTAAGCGTAGCGTTCAGCTTGGATAACGACGCCACCAGTGTAAATGACCACTGGAGAGCGGGAATGCTTGTAGTCCCGTCCGCTAGATACGGGTCCGTGCTCACAGGCGATCGAGAACAACCGCGCGAGGTTGCAGTTCTGCGATGATGGCGTGGCAGCTGCGCGCCTCCGACCGTAAACGACAGCGACAGTCCAGTGTTATTCTGTCCGATCGTGCTCTGCAATGCAGTCAGAGAGCCAGTGACTGCCGTTTGCTGGGAAAACGGGATAGTCAATTGGAAGGCCCATTGGATCGCCGGCTGGGACTGCGAAGAGGTTGTCGCAGACAGACTATTGCGGTTGGACAGGGGAACCAGGTTCGCCGCCGTAATGCCAAGCCTCGGCTGGGCGGCGCGCTGGCGGCCTGGCTGACACTGACAGTGACCGCATTACATGCCGGAATTATACATCAAGCGCAGGTTGGCCATTTGACTCCGCCATGCCTCCTTCGCTATCCTGGGCTTGATCTGGTAGAGGCGCGGCGGCCATGAGTAGCCGGGCGGGCGAGTTCCGATTGAGCTTCGGAGGTCCGGCAAAAGGGGCTGATTATAGTTCCGCCGAAGCCGGCGCGGTTGGCTCAATGCCGCGGCGGTTGGGGGCGCTGGTTAACACCTGCCCACTGTCACCCGTTTCCTGGGCGGGTGGAGCGCTATCGGAAGCGAAGACACGTTTTATCTCTCCGCGTCTTTTCTTCTGCCTTAGTCTCCAGCCCGCGTGTAACTGAGTATGCATTTGTTCGAGCTAACGCGGGCGCTGGTCGATACCGAATCCATCACCGGCAACGAGGAGCGTATCGGGCTCCAGTTGCTGGACTACGTCTCGGCCCTGGCCACGAAATATGGCGGCCATGCCGAGCGCTCCGAAGTCGAGCCGCGCCGCTCTAACATATTTGCCTTCTGGGGCGACTGGCCCGCTGTCACGCTCTCCACCCACATGGACACCGTTCCGCCTTTCGTAGCCTCCCGCGAAGACGCCGAATTCATCTGGGGGCGCGGCGCCTGCGACACCAAGGGCATCATCGCCGCCATGCTCAAAGCGGCCGAAGCGCTGCTCGAAAGCGGACAGCGCGACTTCGGGGTGCTTTTCGTCGTCGGCGAGGAGCGCAACAGCGCCGGCGCTTATCACGCGGCGGCCCATCCTAAGGGCTCGCGCTATCTCATCAACGGCGAGCCTACCGAGAACAAGCTGGCCCTCGGATCGAAGGGCGCCCTGCGCTTCCAGATCGCGGCATCTGGCCGCATGGCGCATTCCGCCTACCCTGAGTTGGGCGAATCCGCCATCGACAAGCTGCTCGAATGCCTCGCGGAAATCCGCAAGCTGCCTCTGCCCTCGGACGATCTGCTCGGCCCCAGTACTCTCAACATCGGGACCATTAGCGGCGGCCGCGCACCCAACATCGTCGCCGACGAAGCCGCCGCGGAAATCATGATCCGCCTGGTGGGCGACTCGTCCGCCATACGGGACGGCATCGCGCAAGCCGTGAACGGAAGGGCAGAGGCTCGCGAAGTGCTCGAAATTCCAGCGTTGCGGCTCGGCTCGCTGCCTGGAATGGACACTACCGTGGTCGCCTACACCACGGACATCCCTGCATTCGGCGGCGCATGGGGTACCCCGTTCCTGATCGGCCCGGGCTCCATTCACGTCGCGCACACGCTCGAAGAACGCGTCCCCAAGCGGCAGCTTGAAGGCGCCGTGAGCATCTATCAAAACATGGTCTGCCAACTGCTACGGAATTAGCTTTATGGAAAACAAAATCGAAGTCGGCATCCTCGGCGCCACCGGCATGGTGGGTCAGCATTTCGTCAAATTCCTCCAGGGCCATCCCTGGTTCGACCTGAAGTGGCTGGGCGCGAGCGAGCGCTCGGCTGGCAAGAAATACAGCGCCGCGACGGCCTGGCATCTGGGCGGCGCCATGCCGGATTCCGTCGCCGATCTTTCGGTCGAAGAGTCCCGGCCGGGCAACGCGCCGCGCCTGCTTTTCTCGGCCATGGATGCCTCCGTCGCCACCGATATCGAGCGCGCCTTCGCGCAGTCCGGCCACGTGGTGGTCTCCAATTCCAAGAACCATCGCATGGAGCCGGATGTGCCGCTGCTGGTCCCCGAAATCAATCCGGACCACCTCAGGCTGGTGCCCAGCCAGCAGCGCCTGCGCGGCTGGAAGGGGCAGATCGTCACCAATCCGAACTGCTCCACCATAGTCCTCACGATGAGTCTCGGATCGCTCAAACCTTTCGGCATCACGCGCGTTGTCGCCACCACACTGCAGGCTGTTTCGGGGGCCGGTTATCCGGGCGTGCCCTCCATGGATATTCTCGGCAATGTCATTCCGTTCATTGGCGGCGAAGAGGAAAAAATGCAGCAGGAGACCCAGAAGATTCTGGGCGATTTCCGCGGCGACCACATCGAGCCGCTGCATGCCAAGGTCAGCGCGCACTGCAATCGCGTACCTGTGGTCGATGGCCATACCGTCACGGTCTCGGTCGAATTTTCCGCCAAGCCCTCGGAAGCCGATGTGCGCCGCGCCATCCAAACTTTCACCGGCATTCCGCAGCAGCGCCAACTGCCCAGCGCGCCGCCGCGCCCGGTCATCTACATGGAAGAGCAGGACCGCCCGCAACCGCGCAGGGATGCCGAAAGCGAGCGCGGCATGGCGGCGTTCATAGGCCGCCTGCGCCCCTGTGAGGTGCTCGATTATAAGTTCGTCGCACTCGGCCACAACACCGTGCGCGGCGCGGCCGGCGCGGCCGTCCTCAACGCGGAGCTGATGCATTCGGAAGGGATGCTCGACTGATGATCGTCATGAAATTCGGCGGCACGTCGGTGGAATCGGCGGCCGCCATCGAGCGCGTCGCGTCCATCGTCCAGGCGCGTGAAAGCCGCCGCCCCGTAGTGGTGGTTTCGGCCATGGGCAAGACCACCAACAAGCTGCTGGCCATCGCCTCGGCCGCCATCGAAGGCAGCCGCGAGCAGTACCTCCGCCAGATCCACGACCTGCGCGACTTCCACTCCCGCGAGGCGCGCCGGGTGGTCCCTCTGGCCGACCGCGCCGAGCTCGATCGCCTGCTCGACGAGCACTTTCAGGAGCTCACCGAGCTGGTGAAAGGTCTGGCCGTGCTGGGCGAACTGACCCCGCGCTCTATCGACGCCATCTCCAGTTACGGCGAGCGCCTTTCCAGCTATATCGTAGCGCTGGCTTTCCGCCATTTCGGCATGGATGCCGTGCACCTGGATTCCCGCCAGCTCATCGTCACCGACCGCCGCCACACCCAGGCCGCGCCCCAATATGCCGAGACTTATGCGCGCCTCGCCGCCATCGTCGCGCCGCTCGCCGAGCGCGCCATCGTGGTGATGGGCGGCTTCATCGCCGCGACCGAGGACGGCGTCACGACTACTCTTGGCCGCGGCGGTTCGGATTTCACGGCCGCGATCGTCGGCGCTGGGATCGGCGCCGAAGAGATCCAGATCTGGACCGACGTCGACGGCATGCTCACCGCCGATCCCACCATCCTGCCGGGCGGCCATCGCGTGAAGACTATCTCGTTTGCCGAGGCCGCCGAGCTGGCCTATTTCGGCGCCAAGGTCCTGCACCCGGCCACCGTCGTGCCTGCGGTCGAAAAGAATATCCCCGTCCTGATTCTGAACTCGCGCCGCCCGGAAGTCTCCGGCACGCGCATCGTATCCGAGGCCGTCCCGTGCGGCAATGTGGTCAAATCCATCGCCTGCAAGCGGAGAATCACGCTGGTCAACGTGCACTCCACGCGCATGCTGATGGCGCACGGCTTCCTGCGCCGTATCTTCGAAGTCTTCGACCGATACGAAACGCCCGTGGACATGGTCTCTACTTCCGAGGTCAGCGTCTCGCTCACCATCGACAACACCAAATCGCTCGAGTCCATCTGCGAAGAGCTCGGCCAATTTTCCGAGGTATCCATCGAAGGGGCACAGGCCATCGTTTGCCTGGTGGGAGATAATATCCGCTACACGCCGGGCGTGGCGCTGCGCGTTTTTGGCGCGCTGGGCCGCATCAATATCCGCATGATCTCCCAGGGAGCGTCGCTGCTCAATCTCAGCTTCGTGGTGGCCGAGGCGGACGTGTACCGCACCGTGGAGGCGCTGCACGGCGAGTTCTTCTCCCAGCTCGACGCCCATGTCTTCGAATCGAACGGAGCCGTCCATGCCGCCTGATCCCGGCCATCTGGCTATCGTGGGCTATGGCAAGATGGGCCGGCTCATCGAGGAGTTTGCGCCGGAATACGGCTTTCGGGTCGCCCTGAAGCTCGACGAATTCAACAATGCGGCTTTCGAAGGCGTGACGGAGGCGAACTTCCGCGGTATCGACGTAGCGGTGGATTTTTCGATTCCGGTAGCCGTCGCCGAAAATGTTGAGCGCATCGCCGCCCTCGGCGTGAATATCGTGGTAGGAACCACCGGTTGGCTGAACGATCTGGAGCGGGTCAAAGCCGCCGTCGAGCGTTTCGGCATCGGGCTGGTCTGGAGCCCCAATTATTCGATTGGCGTGAACGCTTTCTTCCGCCTCGTTGCGGAAGCCGCGCGACTGCTCGCGGGCGAGCCCTCCTACGGCGCATGGGCCTGGGAAGTCCACCACTCGACAAAAAAGGACGCGCCTTCGGGTACCCTGCTGAAATTGATTGACGAGATGCAAAAGGCCGGCTATGGGCGCGCCATCAATGTGAGTTCCAGCCGCGCCGGCGCGCATCCTGGCACCCACGAAATCGGTTTCGATTCATCAGCCGACACCATCACTCTGCGCCACACCGCGCGCAGCCGCGAAGGCTTCGCCCGAGGCGCATTGAAAGCCGCCCAATGGCTGGCAGGTCAAAAGGGTTTCCACGAATTCAACGAAATTCTTTTTTCATAAAATGCAGGAGGTGATACATGTTTACGGGATGCGGTACGGCGCTGGTCACTCCTTTTCGGGCTGACCTGTCGCTCGATGAGCCCGCGCTGCGGCGTCTGGTCCGCCGCCAGATCGAAGCGGGCATCGATTTTCTGGTGCCCTGCGGCACGACGGGCGAAAGTCCCACGCTGGCGCGCCACGAGCATCTGCGCGTCATCGAGGTCGCGCTCGAAGAGGCTAAAGGCAAAGTTCCGGTGCTCGGAGGCGCGGGCGGCTACAGTACGCGCGAGGTCATCGAACTGGCGCGCGAGCTCGAGCATCTCGGCGTGGATGGCATCCTCTCCGTCACGCCGTACTACAACAAGCCCACCCAGGAGGGCCTTTATCAACACTACCTGGCCATCGCTTCCGCCATCAGCCTGCCCATCATCGTTTACAGCGTGCAATCCCGCACCGGCGTGAACGTGGAGCCCGCCACGCTGGGCCGCCTCGCCGCCATCCCCAACATCATCGGAGTGAAGGAAGCCTCCGGCAACATCGCTCAGATGGCCAACGTAATTCACCAGGCGCCTCAAGAATTCATCGTGCTCTCGGGCGACGACGCGGTCACTTTGCCGCTGATGGCGCTGGGCGGCCGTGGCGTCATCTCCGTTGCGTCAAACGAGATTCCCGCCGAAATGACGCAACTCGCGAAGCTCTGCCTGGCCGGCGACTTCGCGAGCGCCCGCGCCTTGCAGCACAAATATTTGCCGCTGATGGAGATCAACTTCATCGAGTCCAATCCCATCCCGGTCAAAGCCGCGCTCGGCCTTATGGGCCTGCTCGACACGGTCTATCGTCTTCCGATGGTGCCGCCCACTGCGGAGCATCTTGCCCGCATCGAAAAGGTGCTGGAATCGGTCGGCCTGTTGGGGAGAGTGCCCGTTGCAGGCTGAGATCGAGCGCCTCTTCGACCAGGCGCCCGAAGCCTACACGCCGGAGCATTTCCGGCTGTTCTACGAGTTCAAGGACGCGCTCAACCACGGCCGCATTCGCGCCGCCGAGCCCGATCCATTGACGTCCAGCGGTTGGCGCGTGAACGGTTGGGTGAAGAAAGGCATCCTGCTCGGTTTTCGCATGGGCGGCGTAGTGGACATGTCGGTGGACGCCGCGCGTCAGCCCTTCTTCGATAAGTCTACCTATCCGGTGAAGCGGCTGAACGCCCGCAGCGGAGTCCGTATAGTCCCCGGCGGATCCAGTATTCGCGACGGCTGCTACATCGGCAAGGGCGTCACCTGCATGCCGCCCATGTACGTCAACGTGGGCGCATATGTGGACGACGGAACCATGGTCGATTCGCACGCTCTGGTGGGCAGTTGCGCGCAGATCGGCAAGAACTGTCACATCTCGGCGGCCTCGCAGATCGGAGGCGTGCTGGAGCCCGTGGGCGCGCTGCCGGTGATTGTTGAAGACGAAGTGCTGATCGGCGGCAACTGCGGCGTCTACGAAGGAGCCGTGGTGAAGAAGCGCGCGGTGCTCGGCACGGGGACGATTCTTAACCGTTCCACGCCGGTGTATGACCTGGTGCGAGGCGTTGTCTACAAGGCGGCCGATGATCAGCCGTTGGTCATCCCGGAAGAAGCCGTGCTGGTAGCCGGCGCGAGGGCCGTCACCAGCGGCCCTGGAAAAGACTGGGGCATTTCCGTCTATACGCCGGTCATAGTGAAATACCGCGACAGCAAAACCGATACCAAAATCCAACTTGAAGATCTACTGAGATAGAATGTGCATGAGGGGCAGCAGGCAATGACGATTCATCTCATGCCCGAACAGGATGCCGCTCTGGCTGCCGTCGAACAGCGCACCGTACCGGGCTTCGCGGGCACACAGGAAGAATTAGACGCCTTACTGGCGGAAGGGCTGACATCGAAGGAACTCACTGAAGACGAATTCTGGCGTTCAGTGAACAAGCAAACCGACAGCCTGCTTGCCGACCATAAACCCGGCCTACGTTCGTGAAGGTTTCGTATCGGCAAGCTGCCGGCGACGACGTGGTGCGCCAGTTCCGCTATTACCTCGTCACCCTGAATGTTCCGAAGGTCGCCATCGGCTTTCGGAATGCTGTCTGCCCTGCGCGTCATTCGCATTCTACACGGCAACCGAGATGTTAAGCGCATCCTCGAACGTGAGCAGGCTCTCTGAGGCCTTGGCAAATCCCAACTACCGTACATCGGCGGTTTCGTTCTGAACTTTCATCTGTGGTTCCATAGTTCTTTATGCCCTTCACCCTAGATTCCAAAGTTGCCCTTATCACCGGCGCCGGCCGCGGCATCGGCCGCGCCATCGCCGCGAAGCTTGCCGCCGCGGGCGCCGCCGTCATGATCAACGATCTCGACTCCGCTCCGGCTGCGGAAGCCGCGGCCTACATTCGACAATTTGGTGCAGCAGGTGGCCGCGCTGCGCACCTGGCCGGCGACGTCACCGCGCCGGACTTCGCGCAGAAGCTGGTGGACGCCACGCTCGCATCCTTCGGCGGTCTTGACATCATCGTCAATAACGCCGGCTACACCTGGGACAACGTCATCCAGAAAACCACCGACGACCAGTTCCTCACCATGCTCAACATCCACCTGGTCGCGCCTTTCCGTATTCTGCGCGCCGCTTCCACGCACATCCGCGAAACGGCCAAACGCGAAACCGCCGAAGGCCGCCGCGTCATGCGTAAGGTTGTCAACATCACTTCCATCGCCGGAACCGATGGCAATGCCGGACAGGCCGGCTATTCGTCGGGGAAGGCCGGCGTCATCGGTCTGACTAAGACCATGGCCAAGGAGTGGGGCCGCTATAACGTAAACGTGAACGCCGTGGGTTTTGGCATGATTGAAACCCGCCTCACACAACCGATCACGCCGCAAGGCGCTACCATCGATGTGCAGGGCCGCCAGATCGCCGTCGGCGTCCAGCCCAAAATGCTCGAAGCGCTCAAATCCGTCTGCCCGCTGGGCCGCGCCGGAACGCCCGAGGAAGCTGCCGGCGCCGTCCTGTTCTTCTGCTCGCCGCTCTCCGATTACATCACCGGAGAAGTATTGATCTGCGGCGGCGGCATGCACTTCTGAGGCCAGCGGTGTGTAGCGTATTGATAGTGGACGACGACACGCAGCAACTCGCCATTCGCAAGCTGCTTCTCGAAGCGGCCGGCCACGAGGCCACCGTGGCGGATTCAGCGCCGGAAGCCGAGCGCCTGCTCGAGGAGCTGCGGCCGGACCTGCTGCTGATGGACCTGCGCCTGCCAAAACTCGCGGACGGGCTCAGCCTCATACGCTCGGTCGGCGAGCGCCGTTTGACAGCTAAAATCATCGTGCTGTCGGGCTGGACTGAAGACCTCTGCGATCTTCCGGAAGAGAAGCTGGTCTCCCGCGTATTAGGAAAGCCGATCCGCCACGAGCGCCTGGTTGCGGCGATCAACGCGGCAGTTTCCTCGCCCGCTCGTAATCTTCCGTCAGCCGCTTCATAACCTTGTCCGCTACATCGGCGCTCGACCCGAGAAACTTGCCGCCCCTGCTCTCCTGCGTCGTGGACCAGATCACGTCGCCGTCCTTGTTCACCAGCCGGATCGCGGCATTGGCCTCGTGCCGCCGCTCCGACGAGTGGCTGGATTCGCTGTCTCCAGCCCCGATACCCATGGTCCTGCCGGTGTGGTCCTCGGTGCGCGTGCCTCCGCGGAGCGCGCTTTCCTCGTCAGTGGTGCTGGTCCCGAGGCTGCTGTGTATGTTCAGGCTGTCGCTCGACGAGTGGACCTCGTTGAAGACCAGGTCCTCGGCCGAACCGCGCAGAATAGTGTCGGCCTTGTCCTGATTCTCCGTAATCACGAACAGCTTGGAATTTTGCAGGCTGCTGATGATCATGTCGCGCATCTGCGCGGCGGTTTCGCCGCCCGAGAAACGATCGACAAAAACCCGCCGCACCATCAGCAGTTGGCGCATGTTATCCTGCTCGATCGCCGCAGGTTCAACTCGCGCGGGAGGCGCCGGACTGATCGGACTGAGCGGACTGATCGGACTGAACAATGCAACCACCAGGTATGCCAGCATCATTACGCGTTACCCTTTTCCTTTGCGCGCATCATCGTCCGTATATTCCACACGGCGGCCGGTCTTGGCCTCGAGGCCGGCCAGCAGCGCACGCACATCGCTCTTATCCACCTGGAACACCAGCGCCTGTTGTCGTCCGTTCGCGTCGGTGTAACCCACCGTGACATAGTGCTTCCGCGATTTGGCGAGCAGCATCAGCGGCGAGAGCAGGATCGCCTCGGCGTAGCGCCGGCTGACGTGCTGGCCGTACTCTACCGTGTTGACCTGGTCGAAAGGGACATGCAGCGTCAGCCGGCGCGTCACGAACAACACTTCCTGCTCGCCGGTCAGGTCGATGCGAACATTGCACTTCAGCGGCAAATCCGCGACCGTACCACCGGTCAGATACGCCCTGGCGCCAGGCACTCCAGCCGGCAAAAGCGACGTCAAGACACCACCGGCGATCAGGATGAGTAGCGCCCATCCACGCTTGGACGTATAAACCATTTCTAAAGATAGTGGCCGGGAGCGCGCTATAATCTCACTCGACTTGCGACCCTTCTACTTGTTCTTCGACTTGACGGACGCCGGCGCCAGCAAGCGGTCGATCTCCACGTTCAGGCCGTCGCTCTCGAAGATGTTCTTGGTGTCGAATTCATAGCCGAAATCGTTGCGGATCATGCCTTGTCCGTCAATGAGGAACACGTGCGGAATGTTGACAGTCGGTTTCGCCGGCGTCACTTTAAGATAAGAGGCGCTCACCTGGCCGCAATCGAACAGCACGGGCGTCGAGATCTTGTGCTCCGCCACAAACTGGGCGACCGTAGCTTGCGTGTCCGGCGGGATCACGATCGATAGCACCGCGACTTTATCGCCGTACTTGCTCTGCAACTTCTGCAGGGTCTCCGAGAAAGCCGCGCAATGCGGGCACGAAGTCCGGATGATGTCGAGCACCAGGATCTTGCCGTGGTAGTCCTGCACATCGTGCTGTTGCTGCTGCATGTCCGGGATCGAGAAGCCCGGCGCGCGCCGCCCGGATAGTTCTCCCGAAGCCAGCAGCAGGGCGGCTGGAATTAATAAACCGAAAAGGAATCGCATCCACTCAAAATTAACACGAGGCGCGATTAGGACGATGCCGCCAGATCTCGCAGCGACTCGGTATACGGCGCGCGCGCCACTCCGCGCTCGGTGATGATGGCGGTGACGTAGCGGTGCGGGGTTACGTCAAACGCGGGATTCTCGACCGGCGTGCCGGCGGGCGCCACTGCGGCGCCGAAGACGTGTGTCACTTCGGCCGCCGGCCGTTGCTCTATGGGAATCCGGTCCCCCGACGGCAGCGTCAGGTCCAGCGTGGAAATCGGCGCGGCCACGAAAAACGGCACGTCGTTTTCCTTCGCGAGCACCGCCACCGAATATGTGCCGATCTTATTCGCTACATCGCCGTTGGCGGCGATCCGGTCTGCGCCCACCACTACGCAGCCGATGCGCCCGGACTTCAGGAAATGCCCGGCCATGCTGTCGGTGATCAGCGTGGCTGGAATGTGATCCTGTTGCAGCTCCCAAACCGTCAAGCGGGCGCCTTGCAGGAAGGGACGGGTTTCGTCGGCGAAAACATCCACCTTCTTGCCGGCTTCGACGGCCGCGCGGATCACGCCGAGTGCCGTGCCGTATCCGGCGGTAGCCAGCGCGCCGGCGTTGCAGTGCGTGAGCACCGTTTTGCCGTCCGGCACCAGGTCCGCTCCATGGCGCCCGATGGCGCGGTTGATGGCGATGTCTTCCTCGCGGATCAGTTGGGCTTCCGCCACCAGCCGCTCGCGGATTTCCCCGATGGGCCGGCCGCGCAGCGAGCCATACAGTTTGCGCATGCGATCGATGGCCCAAAAAAGATTGACCGCCGTCGGCCGGGTGCGCGCCAGCGTGTCGCAAATCCGCTCCATTTGCGCATCCAGATGGGCATCCAGATCGCCCGCATCCGCGTGCAGAACGCCCAGCGCCACGCCCATGGCGGCCGCTACTCCGATGGCCGGCGCGCCGCGGATCACCATGTTGCGTATGGCCGCGGCCACTTCCTCATAGGTGCGGCACGTGACGTATTCTTCCGCCAGCGGCAGGCGCGTCTGATCGATCATGACGACTCCCGCCGGAGTCCACTGAATGGTCTCCTGCATGGATGCGCTTACCGTGCGGCGGAGCGCACTGCCACGGGCACCGGCACGGTCTTGGGCTCGAGGCCGGCCTTGGCCAGCACGGCGTACACCACGAATCCGGTCACAAAACTGTAGACCACGGCGGGCTGCACGTAAGTTTTCAGCGCATCGGAAACCGGCAGGAACGGCAGTATCCCGACGAGAAAGCCGAGCGCCCAGGCCCCGTATCCAGCCCAGTTGATGCCTTCCCTGGGGCCGGCCCAGCGCTTGCCCGAGAGCAGATAATCGGCCGCCATCGCGCCGCAAATCGGGCCGAACGACGCGCCCACGATGGTGAAGAAGCTGACCAGATCGGCGGCCGCACCGGTGACCGCGAGCACGATGGCCACGGTGACTCCCGCCATAGTCGAAGAGATGCGCGGCACCCCCGGAATCATGGTCGAGAAGCTGTTGCCCGCAATGAAGGCGCAGAAGCACGCGGGCGCGATCGAGGCGATGGTGAACAGCAGGAACATGGCGGTCGCAAGTCGGCCGCCGATCGCTCCGATCACGTTGTCATAGCCGAGCCCCGACAGGGCGTACAGCTTGCTCGCCCCCGCCACCGAGAGCAGCGGCAATCCCGCGGCGAACACTATCGCCAGGGTGATGCCCACCAGGCCGCCCATGCGCACGTCCTTGGCATTGCGGCTGTTCATGCCGAAATCCGCGCCTGCCGCGCCCGCCGTGGCGAAGAAGCCGATGATTAGTTGGATCAGCACGGTGAACGCTACGAACGGCTTCGGGTCCGCGGGCGTGTAATGCGCGATCCCAGGGGCGGTCTGGGAGAACACAAAGAGGATCATGGCGATCGGAACGATAATCAGGTAGCGCGAGAGCTTGGCGACGTATTGGATTCCCATCACTCCGATGTACGCCATGGTGTAGCCCCAGATAATACCGACCACGATGAATGGCAGGCTGCCCGGCCCGGCCTTGGAGCCGAATACGTTCATGATGAAGAGCGTCGAAAAGTACGTGCCGACCGCGAACCAGCCGACCTGCAGCAAGCCCATCAGCAGCCCCGGCATCACGTAACCGCCCGCCGTGCCGAAGGTGGAACTGCCGACTACGTAGAGCGGAAATCCGGTCTTCATACCCAGCATGGCCGGCGCGTAGTAGTAAAGCGCGTAGCTGAGCAACCCGGCCACCACAATGGCGGCCATACACAGAGCGAGGCCGCCATGCGGAATAGTGTCTTTGGCGATCGCGATATAGAAGGCGAACCACAGAAACACGCCCGCATAACTGGGAGCGGTGTTGGCGTACCAGGGACCGCGGTTCGCCTGGGAATTCGGCACGGCTTTCGAAATGTAATCGGGCAGCATGGCCTCTCCTCGGGAAGCCGTCAGTATACTACGTACCGGGCTTCGGCGGGCTTCGGCCCGGGCCTCACGATTCCAGGCCCATCTGGGTGAGCCGGTAGCGCAGAGCGTTGCGCGTGAGGCCCAGCAGGCGCGCGGCCTGGCTTTTGTTGCCATCGGCGCGGCGCAGGGCCTCGCGGATAATCTCCTGTTCGTATTGATCGAGGGTCATGCCGTCGGGCAGGAAATGATCGGCTTGCACGCGGCTGCGCGGCGCCATTTCGAGCTTGATGTCGGCGGCGTCCAGTTGCGAGCCCGAGCACATCACCAGGCTGCGTTCGATAATATTCTCCAACTCGCGCACGTTGCCGGGCCAGTGATAGGTCATCAGTTTGGCAATGGCCGCGTCGGTGATGGACTCGACCCGGTTGCCGGTATCCGGCCCCAGCTTGGTGACGAAGTGCTGCGCCAGAAACGGGATATCCACCTTACGCTCGCGCAGCGGCGGAATGTTGAGGGGCACCACGTTGAGGCGATAATAAAGGTCCTCGCGAAAGGTGCCCTGCTCGAGCGCGGCGCGCAAATCCTGGTTGGTGGCCGCCACTACGCGCACGTCGATGTGGCGCGTGACGTTGCTGCCCAGGCGCTCGAACTCGCGCTCCTGCAGCACGCGCAGCAGCTTCACCTGAATGGACGCGGGCACGTCGCCGATCTCGTCCAGAAAAACGGTGCCGGTATCGGCTTGCTCGAACTTACCTGGCTTCGAAGCCTGCGCCCCGGTGAAAGCGCCTTTCTCGAAGCCGAACAGTTCGCTTTCCATGAGATTCTCGGGGATGGCGGTGCAGTTGATCTTCACCAGCGGCCGCTCGCGGCGCGGGGAGTGGAAGTGGATGGCGCGCGCGATGAGGTCCTTACCGACGCCGCTTTCCCCGGCGAGCAGCACGGTGGCGCGCGTGGGGGCGACGCGCATGATGGTGGCGAAGATTTCCTGCATTGGGGCGCTGCGGCCGATGATGTTGTCGAAGGTGTAACGGCGCCCGAGCTCCTCGCGGAGCTGCAAGTTTTCGTCGCGCAGCGCCCGCATCTCGAGCGCCTTCTGCACCACGGTCATCAGATGGTCGAGCGAAAACGGCTTCAGCAGAAAATCGGTGGCGCCCATCTTCATGGCCTCGACAGCCGTCTCGATAGTGCCAAAAGCGGTCATGACGATGACCGGCGTCTGCGAGTTCTGCCGGCGAATGGCGGACAACAGATGGAGACCATCCATGGCGGGCAGGCGCAGGTCGGTGAGCACCAGATCGGCGCGCTCGGCGAGCTGCAGGGCCGCCTCGGCTGTGCCCGCCTTTTCGACTTCAAAGCCCGCCGAGGTGAGTTGCAGTTCGAGGACGCGCTTGAGCTTTTCTTCGTCCTCGACTACCAGGATGCGTCGCTTCATGCGGGATATGCCTTCATCTTAGCGCGGGCGGGGCGCGGAGCTGGTCGTCCGTGGACAGGCAAGGATGCGTGTCCTACTACGGCTCAGTACCGTTCTCCGGCGCTGGGGGAAACGAGTCCACCCATCTGACGATAATTTCTTTGGGCTGGTCCTCCGGGTTCGGCGGTCTCGTTTTGGCGATATACAGGAGCTCCTTGTAGACGCGGATGGAGGTGCGCTCGAGGCGGGCCTGGAATTGGGAGAGGCGGTCGAAGAGTGGCACGTGGGCGGCGTCGATGGTTCCCTGCTGCTCGAGAAGCAGGATTGATTCGACGCGCTGCAATCGTGCCAACTGCCACTCGGCGATCACCATTTTCTCGACCAGGAGCTCTTCGGGCCTGTTCTGGGGATCGCAGGCCTCCTGGAGGTCGGCGGAGAGCTGGTCAAACTCGCTCTGATCGTCGCCGGGCTGGACGACGGTGCGGGCGCGCAGGCCGTGACGGAGGGCATTGAGGCGGGAGGCCGCTTTGCCTTCGTCGGTTTTTGGGCCGCTGGATTTGGATGCATTGCGGCGATTTGCTTCGGCCTGTTTCTCGGTAGTCATGATGTTTTTACGACGAAGGAAGCCATTTTTATAACACTTTCTTTATGTCGCGACGCTTTCTATATGGAAGAGACACCTCTTGCTGGTCTAACGGTAGCAGAGGAGGGTGAGCGACTACCGAGCGATGGTTGTTTCCAATCCCGGCGTGATGATGGGCAAGCCTGTGATCGCAGGCACGCACATCACCGTCGAGTTGATTCTGGAGAAATTGGCCGCCGGTGAGACGGTCGAACAGGTACTTGAGGCGCATCCGCGGCTCAACGAAGACGCGGTTCGGGCAGCGCTGGCGTTCGCGGCTGACGCCCTCCGCGCAGATGTGATCTACCCTCTTGAGACGACCCTTCGGTGACGTTCCTAGCCGATGAGAGCGTCGACCGCCAAATCGTCGAACGCCTTCGACTCGATGGCCATCAGGTTGCGTACGTTGCCGAGATGTCGCCGGGAATCATGGATGAAGCCGTGCTGATGGAGAGTCGCATTTCGGCGAGCGTCTTGATCACGGCTGATACGGATTTCGGCGAAGATCGGCCGCGTTCCCGCGGCGCATTTCGAGCATAGTGCTTGTCTGGGTCCGTGCGGTCCGCGCCAGGGAGTCAGCAGATCCGACCACGGGTTGGACTATCGTAGTGCGGCCAGGCGGTTCCACGACATCGATTCCCAATCCAGGTCAGGTGATGTGGGCCAAGGACGTGGTCGAAGGTCGCGATCCGGGAAACTGCGATCCCTCCCGTCACGCCAACTTGACCGTGATTGTGCGAACTGAGAGCTGTCTTTGACCTGTTATGCTGGATTCGTGGACAGAAGGGCACTCCCAATCGAGCCTTCCCGAAAGGATCGAAGCGCCTCGCCTTCCTTCGAGGAACTGGCAGCTCAGCAGGGCGTCGCTCCAATTGACGACTTTGGGACTCTGCTTGGTGAGCCGTTGCGCGAAGACGAATCGGCGGAGGAGTTCTCCGCAAGCCTGCGTGAGTGGCGTCGAGAGGGGACCCGTCCAGCCAGTTCGCAATGAACGCCGCCATCGTTGACACCGACGTGGTGTCGATGCTGTTTAAAGGAGACACACGGGCGCTTGACTACCGGTCCCACATCACAGGTCGGTTGCTCGGGATCTCCTTTATGACGCTGGCTGAGTTGGAGCGTTGGTCGCTCGAACGGACCTGGGGCCAGAGGCGGAAGCTTGAACTAGCCCAACACCTGACACGTTACACTATCCTGCCGGTCAGCCGCGAGTTGTGTGGCAAATGGGCCGAGGTTTCCTTCGGTGCGAAAAGAAAAGGGCGTCCGATCCAAACAGCCGACGCCTGGATCGCAGCGAGTGCCCTCTACTATCAGGTTCCTCTCATTACCAACAATCGAGCCGATTATTCCGTAGTTGACGGCTTGGTTCTGCTCTCGGCGTAGATCGCTCTCGTGAAGCGCCGGTCAAGGTAACGGGCACCCGCAGATCGGCCGCGCTCCCGCGGCGCATTTCGAGCATAGCGGGCGGTTCCACGACATCGATTCCCAATCCAGGTCAGGCCTGGAGAAAGGTCTCTGGATCGACCGCGGCCTGTTTCAGAATCGCGCGGAGTGTTCCTTCAGGCATGTCACCAGGATGGTTCGGGACCGTTGTGTATCGGTTCGTGCCGGGGTTATACCAGATCTCGTGACTCCCTGCGGCTTGACGATCAAACTGGAATCCGCAGGCCTTGAGCTTTCGGACGGCCTCACGGTAACGGAAGCCCGCGAGGCGGCCCACCTATGCGGCCACCACAATGGTGTAGTCGTGGTGAGACGAAGCCGCGGAGAACGGGATCTCGCCTTCCCGCTCGCGGCGTGCCTCTATCAGCTTTCGAGCTACATCTCGGGCGATGTCGAGGGCCTCGGCAACCGTTCGCCCTTGTGCCACCAGGCCGGACAATTCGTCGGAGGTTGCCAGCCAAACCCCCTCCGGCAATTGCTCAATCTGGATGCTTATGGCGAATTCCATGTCAACACGATTATACAGTAAGGATGGTTTCCAGACTGTGCAGGTTCTGCCTTCATCTTGGCGCGTGAGCCCCGCGGCCTAAGCCTGGGGGACGTTGGCATGGCGCGTGCTAGGAGACTGAGTCATGCTAAGAAATGCATCCGAGTTGAAGCATTTTACGATTCGAGCCACGGATGGTGAAATTGGAACCGTGGAGGATATTTATTTCGACGATGAGACCTGGGCCATACGCTACCTCACGGTCGACACTGGCGGGTGGCTGGGCGGCCGGGTGGTGCTGATTTCGCCGATCCTGGTGCATCAGGTGGACTGGCAATCGAATCGTCTGGATGTAGCGCTGACCAAAGAGCAGCTTAAGAACAGCCCCGATATCAATACACACCAGCCGGTCTCCCGACAGCACGAGTCGGAATACTTCGCGTATTACGGGTATCCCGTTTATTGGGGTGGGCCGTATATGTGGGGCTCCTCGTTCTACCCGGCCGGCCTGGCTGTGCCGATCGCGGATGCGATAGACGCGCGCGCGGCCGGAGGCGAGTCGGCGGACTCCCATCTGCGCAGCTCCCACGAGGTGACCGGCTATAACATCGAGGCCGCCGATGGTGAAATCGGGCACCTCGCTGGGTTTGTGATGGACGATGAAACCTGGGCTATCCGCTACATCGAGGTAGCTACGCGGAATTGGTGGCCAGGCAAAAAGGTGCTGGTCTCACCGGCATGGATCGAACGGGTGAGCTGGGCGGATTCGAGCGTCTACGTTAACCTCTCCCGGGAAACCATCCAAAGCGGCCCGGAGTACAGCGAGTCCGTGCCCATCACTCGCGAGTACGAGACGCAGCTCTTTTCCCATTACGGCCGGCCGCCATACTGGTTACCAAAGGCGTAAGGGTAACGGCGGTCACGGCTCGGTAACGTCGTTCTGCTACCATAAATATCAACTTGACCGATACTGTTCCGGACATCCTGGCCCGTATTGTCGCCGCGAAGAGGGAACACGCCGCCGCGGGTCCAAATGCGTGCCGGGAATGGGAACGGATGGCGGAGCTGGCGCGGGGCGGGCGCAGGGATTTCCGGCAGGCGCTGCGTGCGCGAGCGCCGGCTATCATCGGCGAAATCAAGAAGGCCTCGCCTAGCAAGGGCGTGCTGACGCGGAATTTCGATCCGATGCGGCTGGCGCGGCAGTATGAGGCGGGCGGCGCAGCGGCTTTATCGGTGCTGACCGATCGGCCGTTTTTTCAAGGCAGCCTGGAGGATCTGCGAGCGGCGCGCGGCGCTTGCGGATTGCCGGTTTTGCGGAAGGATTTTACGCTTGACGAAAGCCACGTACTGGAGGCGGCGGCCAATGGCGCGGACGCGATCCTGTTGATCGCGGCGATCCTGGACGAGGCTGCGATGCGCGGACTGCGAGAGCTGGCGGCGGGGTACGGCATGGCGGCGCTGGTGGAAGTCCGCGACGAGCGGGAGCTGGGCAAGGCGCTGGAGGCAGGCGCGGAGATCATCGGAGTGAATAACCGGGATCTGACCACGTTTCAAGTCACGCTCGAAACCTCGCTGTCGCTGGCCGCGCGCATTCCCGCTGAAGTTTTGAAGGTGAGCGAGAGCGGCATCGACTGCGCGCAGGATGTTCGACGGCTGCTGGACGCGGGGTATCAGGCATTCCTGGTGGGCGAGCACCTGATGAAATCGAGCGACCCTGCCGGCGCTCTGCGCGCCCTGCTTGCGGCATGATGGTGAAGATCTGCGGCATCACCAATCGCGAGGACGCGCTGGCGGCGATCGAGGGAGGTGCGGCCGCGCTGGGCTTCAACTTCTATCCCGCAAGCCCGCGTTATATCACGCCGGAACAGGCGGCCGAAATCGGCGCCGGCTTGTCGGTCTGGCCGGCTGTGTGGAAGGTGGGCGTGTTTGTGGATGAAGCGCCGGAGCGGGTATTGCGCATCGCGCGGCAGGCCGGCCTCGATGTCGCACAGTTGCACGGGAGCGAATCGCGGGAGAATTACCCGCGGAGCATACGCGTGTGGAAAGCGATTCGGGTGCGCGACGGGCAAGTCCCGGAGACGCTCGATTTCCCGGCGGAAGCCGTGCTGCTGGACGGGCCGGCATCCAGCGAGAGCTTCGATTGGCAGAACATTTCGGGCATGTCACGTTTCGCGGGGAAGCTGATTCTGGCCGGGGGCCTGGACGCGGGCAATGTGCGTAGGGCCATCGAACAGGCGCATCCGTGGGGCGTGGACGCCTGCTCGCGGCTGGAAAGCGCGCCGGGCCGCAAGGATCGTTTCAAAATGGCAGAATTTCTGAAAGCCGCGCTGGCGGCAACACTATGATGGCCGCGCAACCGGACGCGGGCGGGCACTTCGGGCCGTACGGCGGGCGGTACGTGCCGGAAGTGCTGATGGCGCCGCTCGAGGAATTGGAGTTGGCTTATCTGGAGGCGCGCGGAGATCCGGCGTTCCAGGCGGAGCTGAGCGACCTGCTGCGCAACTATGCCGGGCGGCCCACGCCGCTCTATCACGCGCGGCGGCTCTCGGAGAAGCTGGGCGGTGCGCGCATTTACTTCAAACGCGAAGACCTGCTGCACACGGGCGCGCACAAGATCAACAACGCCCTCGGGCAGGGGCTGTTGGCGCGGCGCATGGGCAAGCGGCGTATCATCGCGGAAACCGGCGCGGGTCAGCATGGCGTGGCTACGGCCACGGTTTGTGCTCTGTTGGGCCTCGAGTGCGTGGTCTACATGGGCGAGGAAGACATGCGCCGGCAGCGTCTCAATGTGTTCCGCATGCGCCTGCTGGGCACTACGGTCGAGCCGGTGACCACGGGCAGCCGCACGTTGAAGGACGCCATCAGCGAAGCCATGCGCGACTGGGTGACCAACGTCTCGACGACATATTATCTGCTGGGCTCGGCGCTGGGCGCGCATCCGTATCCGATCATGGTGCGGGATTTCCAGAAGGTGATCGGCGAGGAGGCGCGGCGCCAGATCCTGGAGGCGGAGGGGCGCTTGCCGGACGCGGTGTTTGCGTGCGTGGGCGGGGGCAGCAACGCCATCGGCATTTTCCATGCGTTTTTGCCGGACGAGCGAGTGCAGCTGATCGGTGTGGAGGCCGGCGGGCGAGGCGAGACACTGGGCGAACATGCCGCGCGCTTTCGGGGCGGAGCGCCAGGGGTGTTACACGGGGCATTCAGCTACCTGTTGCAGAACGACGACGGCCAGGTCTCGCTGACACATTCGGTTTCGGCCGGCCTCGATTATGCGCTGATCGGGCCGGAGCACGCCTGGCTGCACGATCAACGGCGCGCGGAGTATGTGGCGGCAAGCGATGGCGAAGCGCTGCGGGCGGCCCTTTTGCTGTGCCGCACTGAAGGCCTGATTCCGGCGCTCGAATCGGCTCATGCGGTAGCCGAAGCGGTGGAGCGCGCGCCGGGGGCGCGGGGGCAGATCTACATTGTGAATATGTCCGGACGAGGCGATAAGGACATCGATATTTACCGCGAAAATCTTAAGGAACTCGACACCGATTGACTCCGCAAACCCGCATCGCGCGCCTGTTCGATAGCTTGAAGCGCAACGGGCGGAAGGGCTTGATCGCCTATCTCACGGCCGGCGACCCCACACCCGAGCGGACGCCGTCGCTGGTCGAAGCATTGGAGCGCGGGGGCGCGGACCTCATCGAGCTGGGCGTTCCTTTTTCGGATCCGATCGCGGACGGTCCGGTGATCCAGCGCGCGGGGCAGCGAGCGCTGGCGGCGGGCACGACGCTGCGTAAAGTGCTGGAGATGGCGGCGGAGATACGGCGGCGGTCGGACATCCCCCTGCTGCTGTTCACCTATTTGAATCCGGTGTTGCGCTACGGTCTGGATGCGCTGGCGCTGGATGCCGCGGCGTGCGGGATGGATGGCTGTCTGCTCACGGATGCGAGTGTGGAAGAGGCCGGCCAGTACGTCGAAGCGATGCGGAGGCAGGGTCTCGACACGGTGTTCCTGGCCTCGCCCACCAGTACTGAGCGGCGCCTGAAGCTGGTGGCGAAATACTCGACCGGATTCGTTTACCTGGTGTCGCGCACGGGAGTGACCGGAGCGCGCGCATCGCTTTCCGAGGCCGTGGGTCCGCTGATCACAGCGATGCGGGCGGTGACCGATCTGCCGCTGGCAGTGGGCTTCGGCGTCTCGCGGCCGGAGCAGGTAGCGGAACTGGGACGGCAGGTGGAGGCGGTGGTGGTGGGCAGCGCCATCGTGGATCTGATCGGGCGCAACGCGGGCAACACGTCGCTCGAGATTCAATTGGAATCCTTCGCGCGCGAGCTGAAACACGGCTTCGAGATGCGGGCCGGCGGGGAGGCGTTATCGCCGTGATGACGCGCGAAGAGGCCGTGAAGGCGCTGGAGGAGTATCGGGTGCTGATCGATGCGCTGGACCTGCGGCTGCTTGCGGCGCTCAACGAACGCACCCGCGTGGTAGAAGAGATTGGCCGCGTGAAACGCGCGGGGAAGCTGCCGATTTACGAGCCGAGGCGCGAAGATCAGGTTTTCGAGAACGTCAGGAGTCACAACAGCGGTCCCCTCACGCAGGAGGCCGTCAAGCGTATCTTCGAGCGTATCATCGACGAGATGCGCAGCATTCAACGGATTCGCATGGAATCGAGCGAGGACGGAGATTCTTAATGTTAGTGGTGATGCAGCAGGGGGCCACCGAGCCCCAGATTCAGAAGGTGATCGATCGCCTGGTGGAACAGGGCTTCGACGTACACCGTTCGACGGGAGTGATGCACACGGTGCTCGGCGGAGTGGGCGGCAAGACGGATGTGGACCTCGAGATTTATGAAGTGATGGAGGGTGTGAAGGAAGCGCACCGCATCGCGTCGCCGTATAAGCTGGCCAGCCGTAATTTCAAGCCGGGCGGCACGGTGGTGAAAATTGGCGGGGTGGCCATCGGCGGCGAGCGGGTGGTAGTGATGGCGGGGCCTTGCAGCGTGGAGAGCCGGGAGCAGATCGAGTGCGTTGCGGAGCAGGTGGCGCGGGCGGGCGCGCAGGTGATTCGCGGCGGCGCGTTCAAGCCGCGATCGTCTCCATATAGCTTCCAGGGGCTGGGCGGCGAAGGTTTGCAAATGCTGCGCGCGGCGGCGGATCGCAATGGCCTGCTGGTAGTGAGCGAGGTGATGGACCAGACGCAGATTCCGCTGGTGGCCGAGTATTCCGATATTCTGCAAGTGGGCGCGCGCAATATGCAGAACTACAATTTGCTGCGGGAGCTGGGCAAGCAGCGCAAGCCGGTGCTGTTGAAGCGGGGCATCGCGGCGACCATCGAAGAGCTGCTGCTTTCGGCGGAATACATCATGGCGGGCGGCAACTACGACGTGATCCTGTGCGAGCGGGGCATACGAACCTTTGAGACATATACGCGCAATACCATGGATATTTCGGCCATTCCGGTGGTGCAGAAGCTATCGCACCTGCCGATCATAGCGGACCCGTCGCACGGCACGGGGCGGCGCGACAAAGTGGCGCCGATGGCGCGGGCGGCGGTGGCGGCGGGGGCGGACGGGCTGCTGATCGAAGTGCATCCGGACCCGGATCGCGCGCTGAGCGATGGAGCGCAGTCGCTGCGCCCGGAGCAGTTCGAAGAGCTGATGAGCCAGTTGCGGATTATTGCGCCGGCGGTGGGCCGGACCATCTGACGGAAGCGCCCTGATGGAAACGGTTGCGATCGTGGGGGTCGGGCTGATCGGCGGCTCCTTCGGGCTGGCGCTAAAGAAGGCGGGCTTCGGCGGCGCGGTGCTGGGAGTCAGCTCGGAGTCGAGCATCGGCGCGGCGCTGGAGCGGGGAGCGATCGACCGCGGCGCGCCACTCGGGGAGGCAGCCGGCGCAGCGGACCTGATCTACCTGGCGCAGCCCATCGGGCGCATTCTGGATACGCTGCATCATCTGGATGGGCTGGTGCGGCCCACAGCCCTGATCACCGATGCCGGCAGCACCAAGCACACCATCGTCAGCGAGGCGCGCAAGCTGGTGCGGCGGTGTCAGTTTCTGGGAGGGCATCCGCTGGCGGGCAAAGAAAAGCGGGGCGCGGCGGAGGCGGAGGCGGATCTGTTCAGCGGCCGAACGTATGTGCTGACTCCCGGCTCGCCGGAGGAATTGGAGACGGCGGCGGCGCGCGCATTCGTGGAGTGGGTGCGGCGAATAGGGGCCAAGCCCGTGATACTGGGCGCGGCCGAGCACGACCGGCTGGTTTCGTTTACTTCGCACTTGCCACAACTGGCCTCGACCGCGCTGGCCGCGACTCTCGCGGAAAACCTGACCGCACCGGACGATTTGCTGGTGGCCGGGCCGGGCTTGATCGACAGCACGCGCCTGGCGCTGAGCGCTTACGAGTTGTGGCGCGATATTCTGGCGACCAACACGGAGCCCATCGAGCAGGCGCTGACGGCTTACATCAATGAGCTGGAGCAGCTTCGGGAGAACCTGCGCACGCGGCGGGCTCAGGAGGAATTTGCGCGCGGGGCGGATTTGGCGGGGCGGCTGCGAAAGACTGTGTAGAGGGCGGACGGGGGGCGTTTATTTTATCGGGCGCTTGCTGCGTGGGGGCGTCTTAGGGTGTCAACGCGAAGACCGTGCCACCGTTTGAAGGCCGGCCACCGTTGGTGGCGCCATAGAGCACTCCGTTGTCGCCGAGTACCAAACCCTGGGACGGAGTTCCGGCGGAGGTCATGAGGACCAATTATACGCGCCTGTGACCGGCGGACTGGCATGGGCGCCGGTGCACGGTGGGGCGACCAGCGCACGTGTCACACTTTGAGCAGATGAGTAAGTATTGTCGATATGCGTGTGTGGCTGAACGCCCATCCGCCGGTCGCGGTACGCGTGGATGCCCTGTGTGCTCCCCTGCGCACTAATCCTACGGCTGCGTGGCCGCAGACTACCGAAGGCCGGCTGTGCGCTGCCGCGACAGCTTCAGCGAGCCAGATCGAGGCCCAGCGTCATCCCCGGCGTAGCCCGGACAACACCGGCTTTCTCCCCGGATGGAAGTGATTTATGGACCACACCCCGATTCCACCGGACCACCCCTATACCGCGGCGCGCCATGAATGGGACGAGCGCTATGGCGGGCTGATCACCCGTGCCCGTAACTGGCGTATCGCCGCGCTGCTGACTGGTGTCACCGTCTTGATGGCAGTGGCCGGCCTGCTCTGGTCCGCGGCGCACTCCCACGTAGTTCCCTTCGTTGTGCTCGTCGACCAACTGGCCCGGCCGATTGCCGCCGGCGTAGCCGACGAAACCACCGCCAACGACGATCGCCTCAAACGCGCCGCATTATTGGCTGGATCGAAAACTTGCGTCTGGTCACTACCGATGGCGTCGCACAGCGCAAGGCCATCGACCGGGTCTATGCGCAGATCGCCAATGCCACCCCCGCACACACTTTTGTCACGGAGTTCTATCGGGCCGGACCCACCCTTTCAGCGGGCCCAAACCGAGACCGTGGCGGTTGAGGTCAAATCCGTGCTCGCCACGAGCGATCGCACCTACGAGATCAAATGGGATGAAACGATCCGCGATCTTTATGGTGCGATCAAATCCGCCGAGCACTGGAAAGGCTCGTTCACCATCGTCCTGAACCCACCCAAGGACGAACGCATCATTCGCATTAACCCACTGGGTCTATACATTATCAGCGCCAGTTGGACCAAAGTCTTGTGAGGACAAACGCATGAAGCCGTTTTTATTATTTTTACCGTTTTGCGTCGGCACGGCTTTGATTTCCCAGACCGTCCCGCTCAGCCGCACCCCAGCCCCTCAGGCCCTCCCGAATCTGGAGGACATCACCGCCGGTGTCCAGGCTCTCGAACAAGCCGAACAAGCCCTGCAGGGCGTCGGCGGTCTGCCTGCCGGCCTCGGCAAGTCGGCGGGGCCCATTCCCAAAGACTTCAAACCGCGCACGGATGTGCCGCTCTCCGCGACCGCCGCCGCCGCCGTGCTCGCCAGCCAGCAGTGGGGCTCGCAGAACAACATTCCGGCCGCCGGTCCGGATGGGCGCGTCCTGTACTCCTTCGGTGCCGGCATGTTAGCGGCGGCGTAAAAGGGAGCCACTTTCGGCGGGATAAGGGAGTGCCAGCCGCCTTGCGATTGATGGCTGGGCACACTACAACGGCCGCCGCCAGAGTGGCGACCAAGGGCCGAGTTTATTCTCTGCCGGAGCCGATCAACCCACAGGCCACCCTCCCGCGCCGTCAACAGGAATCGCAGAATTGGAGAGCCGGTTGTGTCGGGCAGGAGGCTTCGGTCGCAAGCGAACACCAGGTGTTGGCCGTGGTTGGCGTTGTTCTTGTCGGCATTGCGATCACCGAACATCCCTTGCCTCTGTTGCAAGATTCTCCGTCCATTACGGCAGCATCAACAGTTGGCGCGCAGAATGGGATCATAGCGCAAGCCCGAGTCACCCGGCAAAGAGAAAATATAGAAACTGGCTGTAGAATGTTGTACCGCGTCCTCGCCCATGGACTCAAACAGCCGGGCGGCTGCGCCGCCCTGGCTCCGTTGGTTCCGCCTTAGCCCGCCGGAAATGGCGCCGTTTCTCGCCGCCCCTAACAACCAACCAACCCCGTGGACGGTCAAACGACTAGGGATGGTCAGGCGGCCGCTCTACTCCCCGCCGGAGGCCGCGCGCAGGGGCAGCGTGAATGGGTCTTTGATTGCACCAATAACCATTAGCCTTCAGCAGCGAAAGAGAGAGCCATTATGCCGGAACAACCACAACCGTCCCAGACCGTACTTCCTGTGCTGTCTATCGTCAGCGCAAGCTCATCCACCTTTTCGAGGAGATCCAAATGACCCAATCCCAGGCGACCAGAAGCATCATCGACACTCACCGGCACATTTTCGGTCCGAAGCTGCGTCAGAAATTCGTTGAGAACATAGGCTTTGATGACTCAAAGCCGTTGCCGCAGGCCAATGCCGGCGAAATGTTTTTCTATCGCGAGTCGGTTGACGTTGATTATTCAATGGAGATTCAGCGGCAAAGTGGGGTGTCGTCCTGCGTGAACAGCTATGGCGGCGAAGTGGAGACGTTTGCGCAGCACATCATTAAAGCGAGCACCGTCGACACGCTCAAGTTCCTGCACGATGAGTCCTTCGAGCTTCGGGACAGATTCCCCGATGAAGTTGCTTGCATGGCCAACGCTCATGCACTTGAAGAGAACACGCGTGCTGTCATTGATCCGCTGATTTCCAAAAAAGAAGCTTGCTGCATCAGCATTTCGACCAGCTACGGAGCCGGTCCAGATCAGATCTTTCTCGACTCGCCCAAAGCCGAATGGCTATGGGAGTACGCGCAGGACAAGGATGTTCTCGTTCATATTCATCCGCCGCTGGTATCGATAGGCGCTCCTTCAATGCAGCAGTACAGGCTTATCGAGGCCGTAGGCCGGCCATTCGATACGGCGCTGTCGGCAGCGCGCATGATCTATAGCGGCGTCTTCGATAGATACCCGAAGCTGAAGGTTCTTTTCGTCCACATGGGCGGAGCCCTCGCCCCCGTGGTTTGCAGACTCGATTGGAACTGGGAGTTGAACTACAAAAACATTCAAAACCCTCCGATCCAGAAGGTCGATAAGAACCTTCGTAAGCCCTCGGAATATTTCAAGTCAAATATATATGTGGATACGATGGGTCCAAGCGCGATTGGCCTCAAGGCTATGATTGAAACGTGCGGCGTTGACCGCGTCCTGTTTGGAACCGATTTCGGGCCGGTTCCAATGAGCCCGAAGCTGCACATCGATCTTGTAGACGACACGATCACCGACGCTGGAGATCGCAAGAAGATTTTCTCAACCAATACACTTTCCTTGCTCCGTTTGGCTGAAAGTGCGCCTCGCCTCGTGCCCTGAGCTGCTTAGTCTTTATGCACGAGACCTTGGGAGCCGTGTGGAGTTCCCGGTAGCGGGTCAATTTGAACTTTCGGCAGCGGGCTATTTTCAGTTTTCCTGCCATTGGCCAACCTTTGTGCCACTGTGGGACAGTGAAGAGCCGGGCAGAGAAGGGCGCCCAAATGAGTTATGAATGAACTGGCGCGATGGGCGAATTTCTATCTCCTCTTGTCGGCCGCAGCCGCGACCCTGCTCGGGCTGATGTTCGTGGTAATCGCACTCGCGGCTGAGCGAAAGTCGGGAGACGCCGCAAAGATTCACATTTACCTCACTCCCACCGTCGTCTATTTCGCTTCAGTACTTTGCCTTGCTGCGCTTCTGACCTTCCCGAACCACACTCGGTTGACGGCCTCTCTGTGCACTTGCCTCGGGGGTTCGCCGGCTTAGTTTACTCGGGGTCCTTCTTTCGTATTGTGCGGGGCGGTAAGAAGAATTACTACGAACTGCAGGACTGGATCGTTTACGCGGTAGTTCCGGTATCCGCAAACGGGCGAGCCGAAACGGTGCCAGTTGACGATGCAAGCGCAATAGTACTGGCGCTACGTAATGTAAGGAATAGAAAGGGTTTTGGAGATGCTCGGATTGAGAAGTCACATGGATGCAATAGCTTAGGCCCCGGGCGGGCTGTAGGGATTACATCCTGTAGGGATTACATTTCAGGGCCCCAACGGCGGTCGCCCTGTCTGTATGAGTCAGTACGGCAGGACTTACCGGCGCGACCCGGTGTTGTGAATTTCCAAAGCTGGGATTGCTGTAAATACTTCGCCTCAAATAACTTCGAGGGCTTTGGGAGATTATGACTGAACATTTCCTTGAAAATAGTTATGAACTTTACCGCGCCCGCGGCCGGCGCTAGAACTCAAGGCGTGATCTCCGTCCCCATTGATCGAGTGCTTGGGTGATTCGCATGGCTTCGCTCATCCTGGCCTGCGGGTCACGCTTGCACCTTCACAACCGCATGTCTGATGGCGCTTGACCAGCCATGGCTTCTATTTGACGGCCAACAGGAAGATGCGGTATACTCCTGTAGACGGTCAAAATGAGACAAAAAGACGATGTACTTCAGGGTACTCTGGGTCTCCTCGTTCTGAGGACGTTGGACGTCATGGGCGCGATGCACGGTTATGGCATTGCTCAGCGAATCCAACAAATCTCAGAGGATGTGCTTCAGCTCAATCAGGGCACGCTTTATCCGGCCTTGCTGCGGCTTGAACAGCGAGGCTGGGTCCAATCGAAGTGGGACGTCTCCGAGAATAACAGGAGAGCCCGGTATTATTCGGTGACCCGGTCCGGCCGCAAACAGCTTGCCGAAGAGAGAGCGAGCTGGGACAGGGTCTCCGGGGCGATCAAGCGCCTTCTGGAAGCCGGAGCCTGACATTATGCCCGTGCGCGCGTTCCTCTTGAGACTTAGGAGCCAGTTTCGGCAGAGTTCGCTGGATCGTCAACTTGAGGAAGAGTTGCGTTTCCACCTCGACATGGAAGCGGAAGCGAATCGTAAGCGCGGTATGAGCTCCATAAATGCCTCGTCGGCGGCCGAGCGTACGTTCGGTAGTACGCAACAAATCAAAGAGGTCTATCGCGAGCGAAGAGGATTGCCAATGATTGAAAATGCGCTAAGAGACCTGCAATATGCTTTTCGCACGATCCGCAAAAGTCCCGGTTTCACCGTTATAGTCGTGATCTCCTTGGCTCTGGGAATCGGCGCAAACACAGCGATTTTCACACTCATTGACGCGGTGATGTTGCGTTCCTTACCGGTACGGTCGCCCGGCGAGCTCGTATCGGTGGGCGACGCGTCACGCCCGACCGCGCTTTTGCACGGTGGACCAATGCCAAATGTGCTCTCTTATCCGCTGTATCAACGCCTGCGCGACGAGAACCACGTATTCGCCGGACTCCTGGCGTCTGGGCAAGCCGGGCGTCTTGACGTCAGGGTGGGCGGTGGCGCGACGGAAGAGGCCCATGGCCGGCTGGTTTCAGGCAACTACTTTCAGGTGCTCGGTGTGTCTCCGATTGTCGGCCGCACGTTCTCATTGGAGGAGGATCGGGGACCAGGCGCTAGCCCGGTCATCGTCATCAGCTACAACTATTGGGTGAACCATTTTGGGCGCGACCTTACTACCCCCGGAAGCACACTCAGTATCAACGGGTCTACCTTTACGGTGATAGGCGTGGGACCACCTCACTTCTCAGGCGAAGTAGTGGGAAGCCCTACGGACATCTGGATTCCACTATCGATGCAGGCACAAGTGAATCCAGGAGACTCCAGATTGGACAGGCGCGATACGAACTGGCTGCTGTGCATCGGAAGGCTCAAACCCGGTGTGTCCGTCCAGAGCGCTCGCGCGGAGGTAACAGCGCTGGTAGAGAACGTTCTGATCGACTTCGAAGGCGCTGCCGGCTCACCCGATCAGCTGCGGGAAATTCGCAGCGAAAAGGTGGATGTGCAGCCAGGGGGCCAGGGATTCTCGTGGATACGCAAGCACGATTCGTCGCTTCTCTTCACGCTGATGGCAATGGTAGCTCTGGTGCTGCTCACTGCGTGCGCGAACGTGGCGAATCTTTTGTTCGCGCGCGGCACCAGCCGGCAAAAGGAAATCTCGGTACGCATGGCCTTGGGTGCGGGCCGTGCGCGCATCATCCGCCAGTTGCTCACCGAAAGCGCGTTATTAGCTGCCGTTGCCGGAACCGCGGGAGTTGTGTTGGCAGGCTGGGGCAGCCGGGTGTTATCGCAGCTCGCCTCGGGGGCCTCCGGACCGAATCCGGTTCCATTCGACGTGGACGTGCATCCCAATATGGCTATGCTTGGCTTCAATGCCGGAATTTCCGTTCTGACGGCGATTCTGTTCGGCCTGGCGCCGGCGCTGCGCTTGACGCGTGTGGACCTCGCGCCGGCCTTGAAAGAAAGCGCGCGAGGTGTGAGCCAGGGCCGATGGCGTTTGGGCAGGCTGCTAGTGGCGGGACAACTGGCGTTATCAACCGTGATCGTAACTGGAGCGGGGCTGTTTCTCCGCAGCATGGCTCATCTGAATTCTTTGGACGTTGGTTATTCCCGCCGCAATGTACTGGTTTTAGCAGCCGATTTAGCCGGTAGCGGCTATCCGCCCTCGCAAAGCTCACAGGTATCGCGCAGGTTGGTGGAACATCTGCGTTCGGTGCCCGGGGTGGAAGGAGTCACCGTTTCCCAAAATGGGATCTTCAGCCGCCTGGACTCGGGCACCGACAGCTTGCAGGTGGAAGGTTTCGTTCCGGCCCGAAAGGGCGACTCGTCGAGCAGCTTCGATCAAGTGGGACCGCACTATTTTCAGGTTCTCGGGGTACCGATGATCGCAGGGCGCGAGTTCGACGAACACGAGCAGGCTGGCGCAAGCACTCCGGTAATCGTGAACGAGACGATGGCGCGCTTCTATTTCGGAAAGGGCGACCCGCTCGGAAAGTATCTTCTCAACGGCGGAGATCACTACACCGTCATTGGCGTCGTGAAGGATATGAAGCAACGTAACTTGAAGAGCAAAACCGAGCGGCGATTCTATGGTCCCCTATTTCAAAGTGACGACACCTTCAAGAAGCTGAACTTCGAGATCAGAACGCGAGGCGATGGAGCACAGATGATCGCTATAATTCGCCGCGAAACACAATCCTTCGATGGCAATTTGAAGGTGTCCAGCATCGATCCCGTCAGTGTCCTTATAGACCAGGACATCGGCGGGGATCGATTGATCGCCAAGCTCTCGGGATTCTTCGGCATCCTAGTGCTGCTTTTAGCCGCCAACGGACTTTATGGCGTAATTTCGTATACTACGGCGCGCCGCACCAACGAAATCGGCCTTCGGATGGCAGTAGGGGCGGATAGGGGGGATGTCATCCGGATGGTACTCAGCGAAACCCTGATGCTTATAAGCGTGGGGCTCGCCATCGGCCTGCCCGCGGCTCTAGTGGGCGCACGACTCATTGCCGCAACCTTGGCAGGCGTGAGCCCGAGCGATCCTATGACGCTTGCCGCAGTCACACTGGTAATGCTCGCCGTAGGTCTCGTCGCTGGCTTCATTCCCGCGGCCCGTGCTGCGCACGTGGACCCCGTAGCAGCGTTAAGACAAGAATAGGGCGCACCAAAACACTTAATCCGCTTTCTTTTTCTCTTGGAGGATGATTTTAGGGTCCTGCTTGCAATCCTCCCAGAATTCGGTTTACTTGCTGAAAACTTGACGTTTTCGCAAACTGGTGGCCGACTGCCGATTAGTCCCCACTGACGCCCGCTCAACGCTGAGAGAAGGAAAGTTCGTCGAGTCAGGTAAGGCTATCATCCGTGCGCGATCCGCCCTCCTCAAGGCAACCGGCATCTATTACCGTTGGAAAGACGGAATTGAGGGCGCCGGCACGAAGATGCAGATTGCGATTGGTGCAGCGGCCGTTACGCTCATCTTCGCAGCAGCAGCTGCTACCGTCGCTGGCGCAGGCGCGGCGGCTGGCGCGGGTGCGGCCGAAGGCACCCCCGCAACTGCAACAGTTGAGGGGCTCACCTCGCTCGTGAGCAAGGCGGACACACTTCTCGTTCGCGTCGTCACAACAGCTCCAGGCGGTGCGGCCGCCTTTTGTTGCGCTCCGCCCGCGCGTTTCGGCGCGAGCGCCGATGAGCGGCGCGTCGTCGCCGGCGACACGGGCGGACGGGTGCGCGACGTGCAAGGCGCATCCAGTGCCGTCGGTCAGCGCGGGTCCGCCGATTACTACGCGCTTCAGTCGGTCGCGTGGCCGCCAACGCATCAAGGTTCCGCGGTTGGATCTGGTTCACCGGGCTGGAGCGCGCACGGATAACGCGCCCTCCACGCCGACGCTAGGTGCGATCGCGCGGCTGGCTGCAGCGCGCACTCCGGATGGCCGCCTTTGGTTCGCGGAATTTCAGGGATTGGCGATGGTCGATCCGACGAGCCTCCAAGTTCGTCCGGCATCCAGCCTCCCTTTTTGATTTGTAGCAGGTGTCAAGCGGCGGGCAGCGCCGGACTATTGGCGGGGGCCATGGCAGGTTTCGTATGCTGGGTCGCAAAGCAGTACGACGCGGTGCAGGAACGGCTACAGGCGCGCGCTCACCAGATTCGCAGCCAGAGTGAGGCGGCTGCCGAGCATGCGCGAACTGCGGTGGCTGAGGCGTAAAACAAGGGGGATTTTTCTGGTCCTCACTGGTGCTATTCTCATGAGTTTGAGGAGCCCGGCCATACGACCAGCTACGAAGGAAAACCGTGGAGGTACCTATTAATTCCAAATGACGCCATTGTCGATAACAGACGATCGGCGGCTTAAGCCGCCCGATTGTGTGCTCGGCTTAACCTCGATCCACTGAGCTATTTTGGATTCATTTGCCTACCAGGCTCAAATGTATATAAGGGACGATTCGAATTCCGGGACACGGAGACTGAACGCTATAGCCGTGAGGCTAATTCTGTTGGCACCCATCGCGGCTGCCTTGTGCCATTGCTGGGTCGGTCAATCTTTGAATCGCCCCATCAAGAGCTTGTATCACACGCGCTGGACAGTCCGGGATGGCGTCCTAAATGACATCGTCGCGATCCAGCAAACGCACGACGGTTATCTTTGGCTGGGGACTGGCGAAGGCCTTTTCCGTTTCGATGGCGTGAGGTTTGAACGCTACAAGCCGAGTCGGGGAAGCGAACTATTTTCGGGGAGGATCAGTGCACTCCTGGCGACCAGGGATGGCGGTTTATGGATTGCACATCAAGGGAGAGGAGTGCGAGCAAGTTTTCTCAAGGACGGTGAAGTAAAGAGTTACGCAAGTCCTGATCCCCTTCACCCAGGCAACATTCTGGCTTTTGCGCAGTCACCAGACGGAACCATGTGGGCCGCGACCGATTACGGACGCGAGCGCCTTGAAGGAGCGTATTGGATTGATGTAGGACCGCACTATGACCGTGCCTCGAGCTATCCAGAGACGGTCTTCGTCGATCATCGAGGCACCTTGTGGGCGAATACTAGAACAGGACTTCTGTATCGTCCCGCAGGGCGAAACCAATTCCAAACGGCTGACGCCACGATCTCTGAAAATGTCGATATCACTGAGGCCCCCGACGGCTCGGTTTGGATGGCAAGCGTTAGAGGGTGGGTTCGCAAGTTAACTCGGCCGGATGGCAGCCCCTTAAAGGATTACCCTCTCATTGTCGCTAAGTCGTTGGGGATAGCCTTTACCCACGACGGAGCGTTGTGGATCGCGACCGTTGGAGATGGTCTCTTGAGGGCGCCATTTGCCAATCAATTACCGACCACCCGCAAGACCTCCAAGGATGCGCTTGAGCAATATACGGAACGGGATGGATTGCTCAATGATTTCAGCGACACCGTCTTCGAAGACCGGGAGAACAATGTCTGGGTGACGTCCAGCCGTGGGCTAGATCAATTTCGTTGGTCTAAATTGATTCCAATTGAGCTTGCGCATGGGTCAACCTATATCTCGATGGTCGAAGATCCCTCAGGTGGCCTCATCATAGGTAGTGAAAGCCTCATGCGTGCGGTCGATGGTATCGTCACTCGCGTCCTCTCGCCCCCGTCGCGAATCGAGTGTGCCTATCGGGATCCCTTCGACCGAGTTTGGCTAGGAGGAGTTGACGGTCTGTGGCGCCTCTCCGGCGATCATTTCCTCGCCTACCCTCTACCCCGTGGCTTGACGCCGAGCGGTCACAACGTACAAACGATAGCGCTTGACAGATCTGGTTCGCTGTGGGTTTCGTTCGACCGAAATGGAGTCTACCGTCTGAAAGGCGGCTCATGGACACGGTCGGGAGGTCTCCTCAATTTTCCAGTTGGCCCGGCCCTCATAGCGACGACCGATGCTAAGGGGCGAACATGGTTTGGATATAAGGATAATCTTGTCGCGATGCTCGATGGAGCGAAGATCTCGCTCTTTACAGCACAACACGGTGTGAATATTGGAAACGTCATCTCAATCTACGAAGGTGGGGGGCGAATCTGGATTGGAGGCGACACGGGTATCGAAGTACTGGAGAATTCCCATTTTTACCGCATTAGTCCAGCGGATGTGGAAGCCCTAAAGGGCATCTCCGGTATCGCGGGCGATGCGAATGGAGATATGTGGTTGAACGGCCTTTCCGGGATAGTGCACATTACAGCCTATGAAATACAACGCGCTCTTGCAAATTACGGCTACGCTATAGCTATCGAACGGCTCGATTACCTCGATGGATTGGTGAGCGCCCCGGAACAGATTAGGCCTTTGCCAAGTGTGGTCAAGACAAGCGACGGTCGAATTTACTTTGCGACCAGAAGTAGTGCCGTCTGGATCGATCCATGTCACTTACTTAGAAATACCACTCGACCCACCGTGGACGTACAATCGGTCAATGCAGACGGAAACACGTACGATCGCCCCAAAGAGCTGCATCTCAAGGCAAACGTCGACAACCTTGAGATAAGATATACCGCTCCCAGTCTCTTGATCCCGGAGCGAGTTCACTTTCGATACTTCATGGAGGGGCTGGATAAGAGATGGACTGATGCGGGAAGCCGCCGTTTGGCGCTTTATTCAAGAGTCCCTCCTGGCAAATACGTCCTCAAAGTAATCGCCTCTAACGACGAAGGGCTATGGTCGGAAGGCCCCAGCACAGCGATCATCGACATTCCCCCGTCTTTCATTCAGAGTATCTGGTTCGAGATCATCTGCGTGTTAGTCATTCTCTTGTTGCTCTGGTTGGTTTACGTGCTGCGCTTTCGGCAGGTGAATGCACAGATTCGCACTCGGCTCTATGAGCGAGTCGCTGAACGGGAGCGGATCGCGCGCGAACTGCACGACACGCTGCTGCAGGGATTCCAGGGATTGATGCTGCATTTTCAACGCGTGCTTAACCAGATTCCTGCTCATGAACCGGCACGCGAAACAATGAAACATGCGATGGCGGCGGCCGACGAAGTCCTGGTAGAGGGGCGGGAACGCGTTCGAGACCTGCGCCTCGAGGGAGGAGCGGCGATCGAGCTCCCGGATCTGGTTGCGGCCTACGGTGAGGAACTAACAACGGACGGCACCGCGAGGTTCAGAATTGCTGTAGTCTCAACCCCCGAACGGTTGCATCCGCTAGCAGGAGACGAGGTGTACCAGATCGCGCGTGAGGCGCTGGCAAACGCGTTCCGGCACGCCACCGCCACGGAGGTCGAAGTGGAGATTACTTACCAGCGGGATTGCCTTTCCGTCAGGGTCCGCGATAACGGCCGCGGCATTGCGCCGGAAATACTGACGGCGGGACGAAAAGGCCATTGGGGGATCTCCGGAATGCGGGAGCGGGCCGGTACAATCGGAGCGAAACTGAATATTTGGAGCCACCCCGGGAGAGGGACGGAAATTGATCTCACAGTCCCGGCTAAGATAGCGTATTTAAGTGGCCGTAAGGATTCACTGCGCCAACGGATCAAGGAGGCATTGTTCGCTGGGAGGCCAAGAAAATGAGCGATTCGCCGCGCATCACAGTCCTCGCCGTGGACGATCACCCGTTGTTTCGCTCGGGAATTGCGGCTGTGCTTCAGGAAGAGCCGGATATCGTGGTGGTGGGGGAAGCCAGTAACGGCAAGGAGGCAATCGAACGCTTCCGGGTCCATCGCCCGAATGTGACACTCATGGATCTGCAAATGCCCGTGATGGATGGTATTGACGCGATGACCGCGATACGGGCAGAGTTTCCTGCCGCCCGGTTCGTCGCTCTGACAACCTACCGTGGCGACGTTCAGGTGCTGCGGGCGCTCAAGGCCGGCGCCACCGGATATCTTCTGAAAAGTACCCTCAGAGAAGACCTTGCGGACACGATCCGCGCAGTGCACGCCGGGCGACGTTGGGTTCCCAGTGAGATCGCCGCGGAGATTACCGAGCACGTGGCCGAAGACGCACTCAGCAACCGGGAAATCGAGGTCCTACGCCGGATTGCGCGGGGCACTTCCAATAAAATCATCGCCGAACAGTTGGCCATTTCCGAAGCCACCGTTAAGTCGCACGTGAAGAGCATCTTGTCGAAGCTCCAGGCCAACGACCGCACTCACGCGGTGACCATCGCTTTGAAGCGGGGATTCATCGGGCAATAATCTGTCTTCCACTCTTGGGTTGAAACCGCAATCATCCGAAAGAATGATTGCGCAGTCCTCCTCTTTGGGCTTTTCCTTGCCGACAATGGATGAATACTCTTGGTATGTGCTGCGCCTGTTCTCGATGTTCCCAACGGGAACACCCGGGATCGCACTGCTCCTGCTTAGGATTTCTTTAGCAGCAGCTGTCCTGGATGGCGGCCCCTCATGTCTCGAGCTCCGCCCGCCCAACTTGGTGTGCCTTGCTTTAGCCGGCCTCAGCGTCTTGCTGTGTCTCGGTCTCCTGACACCGATTGTCTCAATAATTGCCTTCAGCATCGAGCTGGTGCTCTTCTTCCTCGCCGCCGTGGGAGAATGGCGCTTCTTCGTTTTGGTGTGCGCCACTGGCGTCGCGCTTGCGATGCTCGGACCAGGCGCATACTCTGTCGATGCGAAACTGTTCGGGCGGCGTGAAGTCCTTTTCCCGCCCAAAGACAGGTCGGGGAATTAGCGTCTCCTTAAAATTGGCTCCCCAACGATACTTTTGAGCGATTTGAAAATCCTCCGATGGGGTGTTGGTTTCCCAAACTGAATCGGCCATAGTCGTCCTATGGCACATCATCGCCAAATTCGACAGGACACTAGGAGAATAGTCATGAAGAAAATCTACGGAGTTGTAGCGCTCGCCACTACGCTGATGGGCGCAATTCTGCTGCTGCAGCGGACTGTTAGAGTTGCTGCTGCGGCGTCGCCAACCGGCGTCAAAAACGTGGTCTTGGTGCATGGAGCATTCGCCGATGGCTCCGGCTGGGAAGCCGTCGCGAAGATCCTCGAGAAGGATGGCTACACGGTGTCGGTAGCGCAGCCTCCCGAGACCTCCTACGCCGATGACATCAAGTACACGAAGGCGGCCGTCGACGCCACGGACGGGCCGGTGGTCATCGTCGGCCACAGTTATGGCGGGTCCATCATCACCGAGGCCGGCAACGATCCGAAGGTTTCGGCACTGGTCTACATCGCCGCCTTTGCGCTCGATGACGGTGAGAGCTGTGCGTCGATCGAACAGACCCTGCCGCAAGCCTCTAAGGCGTTCAAGGCGAACAGCGACGGCAACTGGTTTATAGAACAGGCGCATTTCGCGGCCGACTTTGCGGCGGACGTTCCGCCGGCCGTGTCCCACTTCATGGCTGTGTCGCAGGTGCCGATCTCCACCGACTCGTTCACCCACAAGGTCACGTCGCCCGCCTGGAAGACCAAGCCCACCTGGTACATGGTGGCCACCGCAGACCGGTCGATCAATCCGGACCAGGAGCGCATGATGGCGAAGCGCGCCAATGCCAAGACGGTCGAAGTGAATGCCAGCCATGTGGCCTACATGTCTCATCCGAAGGAAACAGCCAAGCTCATCGAAGAGGCTGCCACTTCCGCACACGTCAACCAGTAGCCAATAGGTCTTTACGGTCAAGTTAGAAGCACGTTCTGCGCACAGTAGGAGCGGGTTTGGTGCGAAGGTGTTCGAAATCGAAAATCAGACGGTTCGAGTGGTCTTAACAAAAAAGGAGAATAGTCATGAAAGAGCATATTAAGAACGTGGTCTTGGTGCATGGTGCATTTGCCGACGGCTCCGGCTGGGAAGCCGTCGCGAAAATCCTCATGAATGATGGGTACAAGGTGTCGGTGGTGCAGCACCCCGAGACTTCCTACGCCGAGGACCAAAAGTACACGAAGGCGGCCATCGACGCCATGAGCGGGCCAGTGGTTCTGGTGGGCCACAGTTATGGCGGGTCCGTAATCACTGAAGCCGGCAATCATCCAAACGTTGCGGCGCTTGTCTATATTGCCGCATTCGCGCTGGACACCGGGGAAAGCTGCGCCACGATCGAGCAAGCCTTATCGCAAGCCTCCAAGGCTTTCAAGTCGGACAGCAACGGCAACTGGTGGATCGAGCCGGAGCATTTCGCGGCCGACTTTGCGGGGGACATTCCCAAGGATAAGGCGGCGTTCATGGCTGAGTCGCAGGTGCCGATCTCCACCGACTCGTTCACCCACAAGGTCACGTCGCCCGCCTGGAAGACCAAACCCACCTGGTACATGGTGGCCACCGCGGACCGATCGATCAATCCGGACCAAGAGCGCATGATGGCGAAGCGCGCCAATGCGAAGACCATCGAGGTGGATTCGAGCCATGTCGCCTACATTTCTCACCCGAAGGAAACAGCCAAGCTCATCGAAGAGGCTGCCACCTCTGCGCCAGCCAATCGATAGCTGGAGTCGTAATTAAGGGCATCATGAGCGCAGTTCTTGGCCGCCGGCTGAGCCCGGCCGTCTCGAAGGTACAGACCTCCGCCGATCCTGACGACGTCGGCGGAGGCTCGAATGAATGTCGCCTGAGGAGAACACAAATGAAAGATCGCATCACTATACAAGGGCGGGATGGCACATTTTACGCCCATATCGCACGACCGAAGACTTCGCCGGCTTCAGTTGTCGTGGTTCTGCAGGAGCTGTTCGGGGTCAACGCCGACATCCGCAAGACCTGCGACGAACTTGCAGAGCAAGGCTTTGTCGCGGTCGCGCCCGATCTATTCTGGCGTCAGGAGCCGGGCGTTGACCTAAGCGTCACGTCGGAGGCTGACTGGCAGCACGGCCTTCGCCTTTATCAAGCGTATGATCGTGACGCTGGCGTCAGAGATATCAAGGACACCCTGGACACTGTGGCCAAACTACCGGAGTGCACGGGTAAGGTTGCCGTCCTCGGGTATTGCCTCGGCGCGCTAATGGTCTTCCTCACAGCCGTGCGCTACTGCGGCGTCGACGCCGCGGTCGCTTATCACGGCGGCGATACTGAGAAATATCTGGGAGAGGTTGATGGGCTTAACACGCCCCTTCTAATGCACCTGGCCGAGGAGGATGAGTTCATTTCCAAGGCCGCGCAAGCTGAGATTAAAGCGGCACTTGCTAAGAAGCCAAACACGATAGTCTACAGCTATCCGGATCAGAATCATGCCTTCTCTCGGCACGGCGGGGCGCATTACAACGCTGAGGCTGCAGCACTCGCCCACGAGCGGACATACGCCTTTCTCAATCGCCAATTGCGATGACCGCCGGACGCTCCGGAGGCAGCTACCCAGCCGACTGGAGCGTCCTCTTTATTTTCACTGATCTGAGATCTCGACCGTAGGCGGTCTTCAAGCGGATCTTCTTCGCGTCCATTCCCTTCTTTTGCAGAGCCATGCAAGCATCAAGCAATACAAATTGCGCAGGCTTGGTGTCCGGGAGATTCCCGATCGCCTTCCGTACATTCAGGATGGCGTCCTCAAAATCTTCCGGCCGCAGTTACTGTTTCGTCCTCGTCCCGTTCTAGATAACGAATCTCGTCGATGTCGTAACGGACTGCGAGCGTTTTGAGGTTCTGGTCAGTCAGCAGGACGCCACCTCCGCAGGCGACTTCCGACGCCAGGTCGAGAAAATAACCATGAGATACGCGAATATTTCCCACGCCTTCATCTTCATCAGATCACAACCCCAGGTCGGCAGGTTGACGCTTAATCCTAGTCGGGCAGCATTCTAGAGTCATGAGGTGAAGCCGGCCGACGGGTTCCGCTGTCGTTATGACTTGTCAATTTAAACACGACTACGGTTCTGGTTGGGTTCAACGATGGCGTTATCGTTCATTATCGACCGGTGAACCGCCTCGATTCGCGACCGCCAAACTGCCCGTGCCAGTTTCCGAGTACCCCGTTTATCCGGCCAATCGTGATGCCCGCGCGCGCGTAACCCAAATCCAGTCTGCGCATTACGGGCGCGTGCACAGATTGGAACGGATAAACGAAAATATACGGGCCAAACTGCTTGGTTCTTAGACGCTTACGCTGGAACTGTGCACGAAAAAGGCCTTTTCTTAGATGGTCGGCGGCATTGAAAATGGAGGAGAGACAATGCCACGAACGCGTAAGAATCACCCGCCCAGCCTGAAGGCCAAAGTTGCTGTGGAGGCCATCAAGGCGCATAAGACGGCCGCCCAGATCGCGCAGGTCTTCGGCGTCCACCCGACGCAGGTCGGTG
>Ga0302326_10001667_pt1 | contig 55984 bp, 39 predicted proteins | sample Palsa_T0_3_FD_202264 | JGI IMG/M metagenome (GOLD analysis project Ga0302326, IMG submission 202264) | Peat permafrost microbial communities from Stordalen Mire near Abisko, Sweden - Palsa_T0_3 | ecosystem: Environmental > Terrestrial > Soil > Palsa > Peat permafrost | place: Sweden: Abisko...
GGCGGCGTGACCGCGTTTGCGGTTTACGGCGTGGTTCGCATTTGCCTTCCGCCGGGGTGATGGCGGCGCTTGCTCCAAGAGGGCCAAAATCGGTAAGCTCAGCTTAATGAAAAAAGGTGTAACGCTTTACTTTTGCCTGCTGGCGGCTTTTGCCCAGCAGAGCGGAGTTTCCGACGTCCCCACGCAATTGCGTGCCATTGCCGCAGCCGGCCAATTGGCCGAGCTTCGCTGGCCGGATTTCTCCGACTATCGCGGGCACGTGAATAACTTCTATGGACCCGCGGGCTACGCGCCGGCGTGGATTCGCGCGGACCAGCCCACTCCGCAGGCCCTGGCGATCATCGACATCCTGAAGCAGGCCGACAGCCAGGGTTTGTACCCCGACGATTATGACGCCTCCCGCTGGCCCGTGCGTCTGGCTGGCCTGCAAAGGCCGCATGCCGCCCGCGATTCCGCCATTTTCGACGCGGCGCTCACGGTTTGCCTGATGCGCTATATCTCGGACTGCCACATCGGAAAGATCAATCCCGAACACTTCAAATTCGGACTGAGCGTCGAAGCCAAGAAATACGACCTGCCCGCTTTCCTGCGCGAGCGCCTGATCGATGGCCGGGATATGCAGGCGGAGCTGGCGCAGATCGGGCCGCCCTTCGCCGGCTACCGGCGCACCTTGGCGGCGTTGCAGCAATACCTGCAATTGGCGCGGCAGGACGACGGCGAGAAGCTATCGGTTCCCGCCAAACCCATTGTGCCGGGCAGTCCCTACGATGGCATTCCACGCTTGACGCGCCTGTTGCGCCTGGTAGGCGATCTGCCCGCCAACGCCGCGGTTCCCGCCGATTCCAACTTGTATCAGGGCGCGCTCGTCGATGCGGTGAAGAGCTTTCAGGGCCGCCATGGCCAGACTCCCGACGGCAAACTGGACCGGCAAACGTTGGCCAACCTGAACACGCCCTTGAGCCAGCGTGTGGACCAACTTCGCCTGATGCTGGAGCGCTGGCACTGGCTGCCGGACCGCTTCAACGAGCCACCCATCATCGTCAACATCCCGGAGTTCCGGCTGCGCGCTTACGACAGCAACCAAAATCCCGTGCTCACGATGAACGTGATTGTGGGGAAGGCTTTCCACCACAAGACGCCTGTCTTCGAACAAGACATGCGGTACGTCATTTTCCGGCCGTACTGGAATGTGCCGCCGAGTATCCAGCGCTCGGAGACCGTGCCGGCGGTGCAGAAGGACCGCGATTACATCGCCAAGAAAGGATTCGAAGTAGTCACGCCGGCGGGGCAGTTGGTGACGGCCGGCACCATCTCGGATGAATTGCTGGCGCAGTTGCGGTCCGGCAAGCTCGAGGTGCGCCAGAAACCGGGCGCCACGAACGCGCTGGGCCTGGTTAAATTGATGTTCCCCAACGAGTACAACGTTTATCTGCACAGTACCCCGTCGCAGCAATTGTTTTCACAGACCCGCCGGGACTTCAGCCACGGATGCATAAGGGTGGAGAAGCCGGCGGACTTGGCGGCATGGGTGTTGCGCGACAAGCCCGAGTGGAACGTGGAGAAGGCGCGGGCGGCCATGACCAGCGGCAAGGACAACGTGCAGGTGAATCTTACAAAGCCGATCCCGGTGCTGATCCTTTATGGCACGGCGACGGTCGATCCGGACGGCAGGGTGCAGTTCTTCGACGACATTTACGGCTACGACGACGAACTGAAGACGGCGCTGGCGAAGGGGTATCCGTACCCCGGCTAGAAAAACGCCAGACCTACCAGCGGCGAACGCGCCCGACATCCACGTGGACGAAATCGGATTCCGCGTAATATCCGACGCCCCCGCGTTGCAGCGCGAGCGCCGCATCCCGGAGGTCGGCGGTGCGCACGCCCGGTAGCCGGATATCGATCGCCATGGCCTGCATGTGCAAGCTTTGGCGCGCTACTCCATGGCCGTGCGTCCGCAAGAACTCATTGCTCCAGGGCGTCCGGTAGCCGCAAACGACGTCGATTTCGGCGCCGGGCTTGCCCAATTTGGCCGTGAGATCGTGCAGCAGGTCGAAAATCCTGGGATCGTAGTGGCGGATGCTGCCCGTGCGATGATCGCGCAGATAGCGATCGAGATGATCGAGCGCTTCGGAAAGGTATTGGCCGCCTTTGCGATAGACGATGTCCAACCGCTCGCCGGTGTGCAGATGGAAGAACTTCAGCCGGTACTCGGGACCGGGCGCGCTGGGGGGGACGCCCACGTGAGGCGGCGCGGGGGCCAGCAGACCACTCGCCAGCAATCCGACAGCGATGCCCTTTAGTATTCTCGACACTGTCCCTTTAAGGTATCACAAGATTCGGGTCCGCGACTGAACGCAGATAAAACGGAGAGTGCCGCGATCCCGAGATTCTTGACTTAACGTTCATGATGCTGTACATTAAAGCTGATAAGGACCAATATCATGGACGTTATGAGGAAAGGCCCAATATCCGCGAAGGCGCCAATGCCGGTGACGCGCGCCTTGCGCAAGCTGGGCCACGATATGCGCGATGCCCGCCGGCGGCGGCGTATACCCGCCTCCATCCTCGCGGAGCGCGCCTCCATCAGCCGGACGACCCTGCACAAGGTGGAGCAGGGAGATCCGGGCGTCTCGCTGGGCATTTACGCCACCGTGCTTTTCGTGCTGGGGATGGCCGGCCGGCTCGCCGATTTGGCCGACCCCAAACACGATGCCGTGGGCATGGAGCTGGAAGAGGAGCACCTGCCGGAGCGCATCCGGCTGGCGCGCAGGTCACCGCATGGATAAAGACGTTCTCGTCTTCGTGGACCTCCAAGGCACGCCGCTCCTCGTCGGGCGGTTGTGGGGGCGCATGCGCAAGGGCAGGGAGAGCGCCACCTTCGAATACGATGCGAGATGGCTCGCGCATCCCGACCGCTTTTCCCTGGAGCCGGCCTTGCAACTCGGGCCAGGCCCTTTTCACACGCCATCTGAAAAGCCGCTGTTTGGCGCCATAGGCGACTCCGCCCCCGACCGGTGGGGGCGGGTGTTGATGCGCCGCGCCGAGCGCCGCCGCGCGGAGCGCCAGGGTGAGACGCCGCGCACCGTCAGGGAAATCGACCATCTGCTGATGGTGGACGACGAAGCGCGGCAGGGCGCCCTGCGTTTTGCCGAGCGCGAAGGCGGACCGTTCCTCGCCGAATACGGATCCAAGAAGATACCGCCGCTGATCGAACTGCCGCGCCTGCTATCGGCCGCCGAGCACGTCGCGGGCGACCGCGATTCGGACGAAGACTTGCGCTTGCTCCTGGCGCCAGGCTCGTCGCTGGGCGGCGCCCGCCCGAAGGCTTCCATCCGCGACCGCGATGGTCAACTGGCCATCGCCAAATTTCCGAACAAGGGAGATGAGATCAACGCCGTGCTGTGGGAAGCGGCGGCCCTGACACTCGCGGCGAAGGCCGGTATCGCCGTGCCCGCGTGGAGGCTGAAAACCGTGGCCAACAAGCACGTGCTGCTGTTGCGCCGTTTTGATCGCGAGCGCGGAATGCGCGTGCCGTTCCTATCGGCCATGAGCATGCTTGGCGCCACCGACCAGGAGACCCGCAGCTATCTGGAGTTCGTGGATGCTCTTCGCCAGCACGGGGCATCGCCCAAAGCGGACATGCGCGCGCTGTGGCGGCGAATCGTGTTCAGCATCATGATCTCGAATACCGACGACCATCTGCGCAATCACGGCTTTCTCTACGCCGGCCCGGCTGGGTGGCGGCTGTCGCCGGCCTACGACCTCAATCCGGTGCCCACCGACATCAAACCGCGCATTCTGACCACGGCTATCAATGAGAGCGACGGCACGGCTTCCCTTAAGTTAGCGCTTGAAGTCGCCGCGTATTTCGAACTGACCCAGGATGAAGCGCGCAAGATCGCCGCCGAGGTGGGGAAGGCCGCTGCCACTTGGCGGCGCGAAGCGAAGAGGCTCGGCCTTACCGCGGCGGAGATAGATCGCATGGCGTCGAGCTTTGAGCACGACGATCTCAAGGAAGCTCTGGCTTACCGGCCATTCTCCACGACCACATCAGGAAAGAAGTCGAAGTGAGATCGATGGCCGGCTCGGTGGTGCTGTAAGACTGCACAAAATCCCGATAGACGGCTTTCCCCGACGATCCATATGGTCCGTCATTCCCGTTGAACAGGCGGAAGGTATCCACACCGTTGGCGGGGCATAGATTCATGCCGTCCAGAGTGCCCCCGGTGGCCGCATAGGCGGGGCCTTCGGAGGCCGCGCCCCACAAAACCGGCACGCCCCCTGAAGTGCCATTCAACGCTCCGGCAAGGTTGGCTACCTGATGCTGGATGCAGTCGGGGAATGTCGTGGAACCGTCGCCCACGATGAATGACGATCCCCAGGGATTCGCGCCCAGGATATTCGCCAGCCACTGGCGCGAATAAGTATCGAACGAGCTGTTGCCGGTCAGGTAATGAGCTTCGCTGGCCATTACGGAGATGCCCGCACCGTGGGAAGTCGTGTCGCCGTTCCAGGCGTCGCCAAAGCCCCATGCGTCGTTTCCCGCTTGCGTGACAGCGTCGCCAGCCTGCTGCAGGAGTTGTTTGCGAATGCCCGCCGCGGTGACCGCCAGGCCGCTCGGATTGCCCGCCGCACGGAGCGCGCGGAACAACTCGAAATGCGCCAGGCCGCTGACGTCGTAGAGGTTCAACGTATCGGAGTAACCCGCGTTGTAGATCTTGGTAATGTAGTTACTGGCAAACTGCGCCGCCTGTGTCAGGTAGGTCATAGGATTTGTAACAGGCAAGCCCGGCGGCAGGTTTCCGCCGGCGGATTGCAGCGCAAAGTAAAGTTCCGTCGCGCCCAATTCCATGTCGTCGTCCCACACGGTCTCCGGATAGCCGTCGAACGGCATGATCGTGAGCAGGCATCCGGAGCCGCACGTGCCGCTGCCCACCGACGACGCCGGGTCCGCATAAGACGTATCCGCCAGCGCGAAAATATCCTCTGCGTTCTTGAGACACCGGTTCGCGAGGCTCGGCTGCGAGGTGCGATTCAGTTGGTAGCACTCGGCAAACGCCGCGGACAGCCGCCCAGCCAAATTCGGGCTGATAGGCGAGCCCGCGGGTCCCGCGACAAACACCGGGCGGTGACAGATGTACTGCGCGGCGCTATTGCAACCTTGCCAGTTGTCGTCGGCCTGCGGCAGACGCCAGATATCGTAGTCGCTCAGAAGGTTGCGAAAGTTCAGCCAGTCCTGGCTGTTGCCAACCTGGTAGTAAAGCGTTTTCGTGGTGTCGTCCCACATCTTCGTTAGGAAGTCGATGCCGAAGCGCGCCTCGGGCTCGAAATTCGACGACGCCGGCGCGCCCGCTGCGGTTCCGGCGTATGAAATGGAATTCGGCGGCGCGGGCGGATTCAGCGGGGCGTGCGCGCCCATCTGATTGGAAAAATCGCGAATGCCGATCTCCTGCAGCGCGACCGTGTAGCTGACGGTTTCCACGTATTTCATGTAGTCGCCAGCGTCCCACCAGCCGCCGGACGCATTGATCACCGCGCCGGTGGGCGTCAGGGACGTTGCGGTGGTCGTAATCTGATCGTTGCTATTCAAGGGCGGAGTTTGATAGACGGCGGCCTTCTCGTCGTTCAGATGCCCAGGCGCGGCGCGTAGCGCGTTGGGAATGTAGCTGGGGCCATCGCGCTCGGTTTCATAGAAGAACAGGGTGTTCAGCAGCAATCCGGAGTAAAGCGCGACAGGATCTGCGACCGGGAAGGCAGGCGAGATTGCCGGCACGGGGCCCGCCGCTGAGATGGTGTAGCCATCCCCGGCCGGAACGGTGAAATCCAGCGCATACACAGAGTAGGTCAGCTTGGCGCTGTTGCTCCAAGTGCCAAGCGATGCGCCGGCCGATGCGGAGTATACGGAAGTGCCGCCGGAGTTCAAAACATTAAACGTCGCGCCTGTTTCCGCGGCGGTGGACATCAGATAGGCGCGAAACGGCGGGTTGCCCGCTTCGTAACCAACTTGGCTGACGCGCACGTACGCCGACTGGGCCGCGACGGCCGGAGCCCCCGCCAGCAGCGCGAGGGCGGCGATCAAGCTTCCACGATGGAGAACCATGCGTTCATTGTAACTGCCATCCAGCGGTGCAAATCCTGGTATTCTGGCGGGTGCATGACCGAGTACCCCCTGCTGAACGCCGTCATCTTCGCCTCGCTGGGGATTGCCGTGTTCGCCCTGGCCGCCGCGATTCTGCTGAAAACGACGCCGCTGAAATTGTGGCGGGAACTGGTCGAAGAGCGCAATGTGGCCGTGGCTATTTTTGCCGGCGCGGTGGCCATCGGGATCTGCATGATCGTCGCCGCGGCCATGCACTGACAGTAGGGCGGCGCCATACGCTGCCGTGCCATCGTGCTAACTTCTATCTATGGCGTTCGAGTCCGATAAAGTCATGTTCGAGATCTACCGGGAGACCCAGTATTCCGGCAAATACCGGGTGGTCTACTTTACCGAACTGCAGGATCACAACAAGGAATCCGAGATCAACCACGCGCTCAACGGCGAGCACTACTACGACGGTTTCATCAAGAACTACCGCAAGGAAGAGGCCAAGCAGATCATCGAAGACTGCCTGGCGCGCCTCAACGGCGGCGAAAAAGTGGAACCGCTGGAGATCGAGCGCGCCCTGGGCGACCACAGCGCCTGAGAATCCGGTGCAGATCACCCGTTACGCCAGCCTTTCCGAGCAGCAGTTTTTAGGGTGCGTGAGCGCTTTCGCCGATGCGCTCACCGGCGAGCTCAACTCTGCCGCCATGTACCTGCGCAAGCTGGAGGGCCAAGCCAAGGGCGCGGCGTTCGCCTACGAGATGTCGCTCGACCGCCACCGTTATGGCGCGCTGACGGTGTTGGACCGCTGGGGCGCGCTTGTGGCTGCGTTCGGCCCGCATGTGTCGCTCAGCCGGTATCCCGGCATCGTCGCGAACGCGCCCGCCCGCGTGCGTACGGCCGAATCCATCTTGGAAAGCGCGAACCAACTGATGGACGCGGCGGATCGGTACACAAGCGATGTCGTGGAGGCGTGCGTGCTGGCGCTCCAATCGCTGGCGACCAGCTTCGCGGAAGAGCGGCAGGCGGCTGCGCGGTCCGCGCAATTGGGTCCCATGCTGCCGGACGAATTCAGGCAGGCGCGGGGGATTTTTCTGGGGGACTTGGCGGCCCGGTAAGCATTGAGGCCGCCTGAAAGGCTGCCTGCAGCCAATATTGGCTGCCCCACTATACCCAGGCGCGGAACCACTCCCGGAACTCGTCGAGCGCGGCTTGCGTCTCGGGCGCCAACGGCACCGGCGGCGGACCGGTTTTGATGCCACGCACCTCCAGAGCCGCCTTGATGGCCACCGGCGTGGGGAAGCGCTCGATACGTTCCAAAAATTCGTGCAGCCGGGCGTCCAGCCGGGCTGTCTCAGCCTCGTCCTGCTGCGTGATCGCCCGGTCGAGCCCCAACAGCAACTCGGGCACGGCGCAAGCCACGCCCGAGACCACGCCGTCTGCGCCGGCTCTGCGCGCCCGCGCGAAGATGGCGTCGTGCCCCACCAGCAGCGTGTACGGATGTTCCTGCTGGTACCGGCTCAAGACCTGGAAATTATCCCAATCGCCGCTCGAGTCTTTGATGCCCGCAAACCGACCGCTCGCAAGCAAAAGCACCGCTGTGTCGCTCGAAATCCCGCTGGTGAACGCCGGAATATTGTAAAGATACACAGGCGCACCGCGACGCATCCCGTCCGCGAAGCGTAAATAAAACTCATGGATCTCCGGCTGCCGGTAACGGAAGAAGAAAGGCGGCATAAGCAGCAGGCCCGCCGCGCCCGCCGCACTGGCCTCGCATCCCAATGCCATCGCGCCATCCAGCGTCGAATGCGACACGCCCGCCAGCACGGGAATGCGGCTACGCTTCACCGCCAGGTAAACCAGGCGCACGCGATCGTCGAAATTCAGATTGACGAACTCGCCCGTGGAGCCGAGCAACGCAATCGCTTGCACTCCCGCGGCGCACAAAAAATCGATCAATTCGAGAGTGGCGCCGATATCGGGCTCCGTGCCCCGTTTGTGGGGCGTTACCGCGGCCGCGATCACGCCGGAAAGAGGCTGCATCATTTGGTCATCATTTCACCGGCGGCGCCTGTGGCGGCGCCTTCACCAGCGGGGTCAGCACGATGCTGCGGAATTCCACCGGACCATGATCGCCCTGCAGCATGATCGGTCCGGGATCGCCCTCGTCCGGATCGCAGGCGATGGCCGTCAGCCCATCGACTATGCCCTGGGTCACGGTCTTGCCGTTCAGCGTAACCGTCGCATGGCGGCCGACCAGGCGGATGTCGAAGGTCTGCCATTCGCCAGCCGGTTTGGTCGCGTTCTCGCTCGGCACGATGCGGCTGTATAGCGCCCCATTGGAGTGGCGATCCACCGGCCGGCCGTAGTCTTCCAGGATCTGCACTTCGTAGCGCCCGCGCAGGCCGATGCCGCTATTGCTATGCGCCGGAGTGCGATATTCGACGTGCAGCTTGAAGTTCCAGAAACTGACGTTGCTCACCAGATCGGGAGCCGCGCCGTTGCCCCGCAGGATGCCGTCCCGCACGCTCCAGCCGGCGGCTGCATCGGCTGTCAGTCCGTGCCAGTTGGAGATATCGCGGCCATTGAACAGATCGATGGGCCGGAACTCGTGCCAGGAGCCATCGTCCGCGTCGGTGATTTCCGGGGTGCGCGCGCCGGTCCACCCCAGCTTCGTGTCTCCCGATGCGAATGTGCCTTCGAGCTTGCCATCGGCCAAACGGGCACGGTAATCCTGATGCACATCGTGGCCGTCGTAAGTGAAGCGCAGTTCCCCGTTCTCGACCCAAATATGCTGGATATCGTTCAGATCGCCGCCCGGAAAACCGACGAACTTGCCTTTGATGTGGTCCGAGCCGGCGCCCGCAACTTCCAGCCACCAGGCCCTGCCGCGCGGGGCGTGTTGCACGGTAATGTCCCAGCGGCCGTCGTACTCGGAGCCGCGACCGTCAGGGAGCGGCCCACCGGCCCAAGCGACCAGGGCCGGCAGCAAGAGAATAGCGAGTTTGCGGATCATGATTTCCTGCGGATTAATCTATCATATGCGCGTTTCCGGTTCACCGTGCGTCATATTCGAGAATGGGTATTCACGATTGACCATGCGCAGGCTACTTTTGGCGGCACTTTACTGCTGTGCCACGCAGGCAGCCGTCATTCACGGCGTGGTACTGGATCGTGCCACGGGCCGCGCCCTCGCCCGTTCGCTGGTGACTCTGCGGCCGGTCGAGGGCACCGGCGGGAAACCGCAGTCCCACCGCGCCGGGCGTAGCGGACAGTTCACCTTTTCAGTGAGCGCCGGCATGTACCTGCTGCGCGCCTCGCGCGATGGTTTCGCCCCCTTTCAATATGGGCAGAAGGAGTGGAAATCGGCGGGCAGGCCCATGTCCGTGGAACAGGACGGCTCCCTGTACCTGGATATCCACCTGCGCCGTTACGCGGCGATCTCCGGCACGGTGCTCGACGAAAATGAAATCGGCATACCCGACCAGAAAGTGGTCGCCTATCCGGCTACGCAGCCGCTGCGCATCGCGGCCTCCGCCATCACCGACGACCGCGGCATCTATCGCATACACGGCCTGGAACCCGGCACTTACTATGTGCGCTCCGCGGCCAAGCTGCTGGAGGACGCGTCCGGCCTGTTGCCCACCTTTCACAAGGAAACCATGGTCGTGGATCAGTCGATGATCGTGGATGTAGATCTCGACCAGCAGGCCGACGACATCGACATCCGCCCGTTTCCCGGCAAGCTGTTTCGCGTTTTCGGCAACGTTGTCAGGCCGACCGCGCCGGTAACCATAAGTTTGATCTCGGATGTAGGGCGCGTGCAGACCAAGACCGCCGGAGCTTTCGCTTTCGAGCAAGTCGCGCCGGGAAATTATCAGCTCATCCTCGATGGCGACGATCCCTACGGCCGCGGCAAGATCGGAAGCTATCAGGAGATCTTCGTCGACAAGGACACCGAATTGTCACTCCAGGCTATTTCCTGGCGCGAAACCGAATTTCACATGCAGGATGAAAACGGCAAGGCGGTGGATCCGGGAGACGCCAGGATCACCGCGCGCCGCAAGGACCTCGATGGCGGCGGGCACGCGGAAGTTCTCAAGCTGGTGAACGGACGCGCGGCGCTCGGGCCGGGACGCTGGGAGATGTCCATCGTCCCGCCGCCGGGCTATTACGCCGTCCAAGCCGCCGGCGGCTACGGCATGCCGGAATCGCAATCCGGGCGCGCGGACGGTTGGAATGAGGTCATGTTGCACGGCTCCGACACGATTATTATTAAGCTATCCTCGCGCCCCGCTTCGATTCACGGCCTCGTCAGCGGTTCGGGGCACGACCCGGCGCCGGGCGCGCCTGTTTATCTGGAAGCGTTCGATAAAGGCACGCAAAAGCGGCTGGGGGAACTGCGCACGATCCGCACCGATCTGCGCGGCAATTATCGTTTCAACGGTCTGGCGCCGGGATTGTATCGCATCCTGGGCACGTTCGAGTTCGAGAAGCCGGATGCGGATACGATGGCCGCCGCCGGCGCGCGCGAGCTGACGCTGGCCGAAGCTACGGACACGGCGCAGGACTTGGATTTGTATGCGGCCAACTAAACGCAGCCGGCTTTCAGCGTGGCTTGCCCGCCGAGGAGCGGGTTCTAGAGAACCCGCGCAGGCCTGGAGGCCCGCCCCACAGGCTCGCCCAGAAGACAGAACGCCGGACTTAGGAGGGAATAGATTATGGCTTTGCCAGGCGGGATAGAAGGCGCGCTTTCGTTTGCCCCGGGATTCGACTCCGATTCGGTCGTCACGGCGGCGGTGGCACAGCAGTTCTTCGGCCAGGGATACAAATTCTGTATCCGATATCTGACGCTGCTGGGTCCGCAGTCCGCGGGGGATTTGAGCGCGGCAGAGGCGACGGACGTCCTCGACTCGGGGTTGGCGCTGATGCCGGTGCAACACGTGCGGACAGCGGGTTGGTTCCCAAGCCAGGACCTCGGCCAACAAGACGGCGAACAGGCTGTCGAGAACGCCCAAACGGTGGGCTTTCCGGCGGGCGTGAATGTCTGGTGCGACCTGGAAGGAGTCGCGCCCGGCACGCCCGCGCAGGATGCGACCGATCACTGCAACGCCTGGTTCGCCGCGGTGGACGCCGCGGGATACATCCCCGGACTCTATGTGGGGGCCGGCGCTATCCTAAGCGGCCAGCAGTTGTACGATCTGCCTTTTCAGCACTACTGGAAATCGCAAAGCACGGTACCGGATATACCGGTGCGGGGCTACCAGCTTGTGCAACTCTTTCCGGCCATCGCCGTCAACGGGATCGGGATTGACGTAGACATTGCGCAGAACGACAATGAAGGCGGACAGGCGCAGTGGCTGCGCATCGCGGGATTGTAAAAAGCAATGCGGCGGCCATGGCGCCGCCCTACCGCCGATACTGCTTCACTTCGTCCTCTAGCCATTTTCGTAGCTGCGAAGGAGAGTCTGGTATGAGAGCCAGTCCACGCTGTGCGGCCTCAACGGCCTTGGGCAAGTTGTCGTTCAGCGCGTAGGCTTCCGCCAGATATCCCAGTGCCCCAGGATTCTTGCCCTTGGCCAGTTCGTCGGCGCGCGTGGCGAAGCGTAGCGCGGCGGGATAATCGCGCAGAGATTTGACGCCGGTTTCGGCGGCGCTCCGCGCGGCTTCCATCAACTGCTGCGGGGTGGCGTCCGGGCTGTCGCCGATCCGTTTGAAATATGCGACGCTGGCCTCGGCGTAAGGGCGCGCCTCGGCGTCGCGTTTAGCCTCCACCAGCAGATTGGCCACGCGCCCTTGCATCTCCGCGCGCAGCAGCGGATACATGATGTTGACCTTATCGCGCTCGACAATCCAATCCAGGATTTCCACCGTTTTGCGCAGGTTTTCGAGCGACTCCGCTTTGTGCCCGGCGTAGCCGTGAATCAGGCCGAACGACCGGAAGGCATCGAAGCGCCGGAAGGCCGCACCCACGTTCTCCGGATCGGCCGCCGCCAGCGCGTCCAGCACAGGGATGGCCTGTTCGACACTGGCCAGTGCAGCATTGAAATCGTTCAACTGGCCCTCATTCCAGCCGACGTGGACCAGCATCATGGCCCGGAGTTCCCGGACGTCCGCGGTCTGCTGTTCCGGCTCCGGCAGCCGCGCCAGCGTGTCCAGCGCCGCCGTGTAGTCTTTGATCCCCTGGCTCGGATTGGACGTCGAGTCGATACGGCCAATGGATTCATAGGCGGCGACCAGCAGCTTGAGGACGGCCGGGTTGGCGGGTTCGATACGCAGGGCCGCTTCGAACTCACCAACCGCCTTCCGCAAATAGGCGAGCGACGCATCCGCGTTGAAGCTGATATAGCCGCTCTTCTCGCTCAGTTGTTTGCCGAAGAAATACCAGCCCGATCCGGCGTCCCGCAGGCTGCGCGCATCCTGGGGATTCGAAACCGCAATCCGCTCGAACGCCTCAGCCGCTTTGCGCAGCCAGGCGAACCCTTCGGTGTACTGGCCGGCGATCGTCAGCGAGCCGCCAAGCTGCTCCTGGATCGACGCCAGCGTACGGCGTGCGGCGAGGTCGCCGGGCTGTTCCTTCACCAGCGGCCCGATCAGAGCCAGAGCTTTGCGGTTGATCGAGATCGCCTGCGATGTATCGCCCAACCGGTCGCTCAGACCCAGGCGGCGGCCGAAAACCATGCCCAGCTTGAGGTAGCCTTCCGCCAATTCTCGCCGCAGGCCCGGATCGCCGCTCTTGTTGGCGGCCATACGGTCGAGGTATTGGAGCGCGCGGCGCGCCATGTCCGCCTGCACCGGCAGCGTACCGGGAACCTTGCCCACCGAATCGTACAGATCGAAGAGCAGATAGTTGGCCAGCGCGCGGGCATCGTTGAAGCGCTGCTCCGCGTTGGCGCGTTCTTGCCGGGCCACGCGGGCCTGCCACAGAGTGCCGGCCAGCCCCGCGGCCAGAGACAGCATCAGCACCGCCGCGGCGGCCACCGCCACACGATTGCGGCGCACGAATTTTCGCGCCACATATAGAGGGCTGCGCGCCACCGCCGTCACGGGCAACCCATCCAAATAGCGGCGCATATCGTCCGCGAACTGCGCAGCGGAGCCGTAGCGATCTTCCGGATTCCGGGCCAGCGCCTTGAGCGCGATGCTGTCCAGGTCGGGGTCCGCGCCGGGCGGCGGCGGGTCTGTTCGAGTGATCGCCTCCACCAGCCCCGCGGGACCCAGCTTCGAGCCATCGAACGGTCGGCGCCCCGCCAACAACTCGTAGAGCACCACTCCCAGCGAGTAGACGTCGCTCGCCACCGTGGCCGGCTGTCCGCGCAGAATTTCCGGGCTGGCGTACATGGGAGTCAGAAACACATTGGCGGTGGCGGTGTGCTCCTGGGTGGCTTCGCTGTCGAGCACCTTGGCAATGCCGAAATCGAGCAGCTTGGGCTCGCCTTCCTTGGTTACCAGGATGTTGCCGGGCTTCAAGTCGCGATGCACGATCAGGTGTTGGTGCGCGGTATTCACTGCCGCGCATACTTTGACCATCAACTCCAGGCGGCCGCGGACGGGCAGTGTTTGCTCCTCGCAATAGCGGTCCAGGCGGGTCCCCTCCACGTATTCCATCACTAGATAAGGCCCGCCCTGGGAACTCAATCCGCCATCCAGCAGCCTGGCGATGTTGGGATGCTCCAGCCGGGCCAGCAACTGGCGCTCGCGGCGGAAGCGTTTCAAGGAATCCGGAGCGGCCAGATAGGGGGATAAAATCTTGAGTGCGGCCTGCTGTTCATGCTGGCCGTCGGCGCGCTCCGCCAGCCACACTTCGCCCATGCCGCCGCGCCCCAGCAGCCGGACGGTTTGCCATGCTCCGAAACGCCTGCCGGCGGTGGCCGCGTGGGCTTCGGCATTGGCGGCGCGCTCCTCGTCGTACGCCCGCAACAGACGCTCGGCCTCGCTGCGCAGGGCCGGATTGCCGGCGCACTTTGAAGCCAGCACGGCGCGGCGGCTGTCTTCATCCAGCGCGCAAGCTTCGTCGAAGATTTCTTCCAGGTCCTGCCAGGATTCGGTCATACGGGGGCGGAATGCAATCTATCGTAAAGCCAGGTGCGCGCGAAACGCAATTGCCTTTCGATAGTGGCGTCGGAAACCCCGCGCAGCTCGCGGATTTCGGGCACCGTGCAACCCATCACATAGCGGAGCTCCACCAGGCGCACCTTGTCGGCGTCGAACTGCTCCAGATCGTTCAAGGCGCGATCCAGATCCAGCATATCCTGGCCGCGCGCGTCGATCCAGCTCAAGTCTTCGGAAAGCGGCACGCGCTGCTGGCTTCCCTCGCGCTTTTGGGCGACGCGCAAGCGGGCCTGATCGATCAAGATACGGCGCAACTCGCCCGCCACCACGGAAAAGAAATGGTGGCGGTCCTGCCAATCCATGTGTTGCAGCTTGCGCAGGCGGAGGTAGGCTTCGTTGACCAGAGCGGCTGGCTCGGTGGCCACACGCTCATGGGCGACGAACCCGGTGGCGATGGCCAGCATGCGCTGGTAGGCCCAGCTCATGACCAGGTCGTATGCGTGCGAATCGCCCGCCTGCCACTGCCGGAGCAGGCTGGTGATGTCCGTGAGATCGGCCGCATCTGCCACTAACCCTATTTTGTCGCAATGGGATGCGGGCCGCAAGAACCGTATGGGTGATTAGTACTGCCGGGGAGATACCGGATTTCTCGCCAAGACGCAAAGGAACCGCAAAGATCGCCAAGCACGAGAGGCTACTCCACGACTCCCAGAATCTCGTCTTCCTTCAGGATCAGGTACTCTTCTCCGCCGAGCTTGACTTCGGACCCGGAATATTTCGCGAAAAGGATGCGGTCGCCGGCTTTGACCTCCGGCGCCATGCGCTCACCGGTTTCGAGCAGCTTGCCGTTGCCGACAGCGATGACGGATCCCTGCTGGGGCTTCTCCTTGGCGGTATCCGGTATGATGATGCCCCCGCGCCGGGTTTCGCCTTCATCCAGGCGTTTGATGACCACGCGGTCGTGCAAAGGACGCAATTCCATATGTTCTCCTATCGTTGCGATTATAACCAATCCCAGCCGGACGCGTGGCGCGAACGGTCAGCGGAATTGAAACACAGGTCCGATCGCAAAGCGGTAGAAGATGTGGTCGCCTACTTTTTCGCCGTTCCCGGAAATCGTCGCAACCTCGCCGGTTGGCTGGAAAGCTTTGAATTCCAGGCGCAGGGCAAAATGCTCACTGAAGAAAAAACGCAGGCCCCCGCCAAAATTGACCGCGAAAAGCGTGCTGGACGGCACGGTAAACCCAGGCCCACATTCGGTCGTAGTACCGACGGTCAGACACTGCGGCAGTGTGCCTTGAGATTCATGGATCAAGCCCAAGCCCGCAACCAGATAGGGAACGATCCGCGATTCGGGCCTCAGCAAACGAATGTGCAAGCCGCCATGGAAATCGGTCATGTTGAACTTCCCGTGCTCGGACGCGACCACCGTGCCATTGGATGCGACCGCCTCGCGCAACACGCCCGGCAAATAGCTTGCTTCCAGGAATGGAAACAACCTGGGGGACAGGCCGTACGCGACATTGCCGCCGGCCATGGGCCGAAAACGGTCCAGCCCGTAGCTTTCCCCCGCGAAGACCCCGGCTTCGATATTGCCTTTCCCCACGTCCGGAACACTCTGGCCGTTGGCGGGCCTGGGAGACGCCCAGGCCGCAAGAAAAATTACCGAAACAACGAAACAGTCACACCCCGTGCGTACCATCTTTGTCCACCTTTTCAGCAATTGCCTCTCCTTTTCTGCATACGTATTTCTACTGCGATTGCGACTGCACCGCCATGGTCACTCCGGGTTGACTTTGCAGATTTCCCGAAGTAATCACCACCGGCACATCATTAGCCGCCTTGACGCCAACCGGTACCTTCACATTCACTTGATACAGCCCTACGAAATAGGGAGACAGCCCGGCGTAGGAAATTTCCGGGGCCGGCACATTTCCTATGGTCACCGTCAGTCCGGGCGGCACCGGGTGGTAGGGCGTGGGAGGAGTCTGCACGCCGGCGTCCACCACCGGGGTCACCGGGCCGAGGCCGGCGCAGTAGATCACCACGACATCGCCCACGGCGGCCGGATTGGCGGCGTTCGCGATGGTGGTGTACGACTGGTCCGGGCCCGGGCCAATAATGATGCCCTGTCCGGATCCACTCGCATTGAACGTAAAAATGGCGGGTTCCGCGCCCACCAGCGTAAACGCCTGCGGATTCGCCTGCTGCAAATCGTCTCGCACGACGTACAACTGGTGCGGCGAATTCGTTTCCAGATTATACGGAATCTGCGCGTTGATCTGGCTGCACGAAGCATAGAATAACGGGACCTTCTGGCCGTCGACAAAGACCGCGGCTCCATTCAAGTCCACGGGTAGCGGAAACCCTCCGGCTTGCTGCCCCGGGCAACTACCGTCGGGGCCAGTATCCGCTAGATTCTGCCCGAAGACCGCAATGATTGCGCCCACGGCCATTTGACTGGTGTAACTCGCGGCGTTGGAGACGCCGTCAGGATCGATGCGTGTGGGGCTCGGTGCCAAAGAAACCGTGACGGGAAGATAACTCGGTTGAGGCGTGATATTAGCCACGCTGCTGGTATAGGCGGCGGTCAGCGTTACTGCGGACTGACTGACATTTTGCGGCATGCTGGTAGGCGTCCACTCGAACTTATAAACGCCGGGAGAAGTCTCATATGGTCCCTTGAAATCGCCGGCCGGATCGTTATTGCCGCCGCTGTATGTGGCGAACAATCCCAGCACGCCGATATCTTGCGAATCGATGGCATTGCCGCAACTGTCCAGGATCTGGAGGTCGACCTCCGTCGGCTGATATGCGGTCGCCACGGAAGCCGCGCTGGGGTTCAAAAACACGGGCGGATTGGGCGTGCAACCTTGCGTGCGCGGATGCACCGAAGTGCGCGGCTGGGCGCTGCCTGCACTGGCCGGCGCCGCCACGGAGCCGGTCACGACCGCGAATAGACTCACCGTCTGCAAGCTGCCATCGGAGAATGACAACTGTACCGTGCAAGTGTAGGGCGCCGATTTGGCGCTCAGGGCCGTGTAGTTAGCCGCTATCTCGATCGACGCACCGTCGGCCGCGACTCCGGTGTCCGGACTTACCGTACACCAACCGCCTCCATCGCCGGTCACCGTCGCCGAACTATAGGTGACCGGTTGTTGGGATAGACTGACAATCGTAGCTTGCACGGTTTGCACCGTGCTTCCAGCCGCGCCATTGAGTGCGAAGCCGGCCGGCTGCACGAACGGGCTTACATAAGTTCCGGTCTGCAGAACGTTCAGCACGACCGTGACGGTTTGATGGTTATTAGCCACAGGTTGTCCCGTAGCTGCACTCGTTGCGGAGACCACCACCGAGCAGTAATAGGTTCCCGGCGCCTGCGATTGCACCGCTGTGCCGTTCAGCGCGATCAGCAACTGGTCCGGCGATCCGGCGCTGACGCTCCCCTTGGCGACTCCGGGGAATGTCAGCCAGGGGCCGCATCCGTTCGCTCCCGCCTGGGCCGACCAATTCAGGGTGCCTGTCCCCGGATTCAGAATGTACACGCTCTGCGGCGGCGCCTCGTTGCCGTCCAGAACAACCTTGTAAGCCAGACCTGTCCGGGAGATCTGGACGATGGGCAAGGCGGCCACGGTCATCGTGACGGGGATGGTTTCGGTGGGTAAGCCGGGCGAGGTCAGCACGACCTTCCCAGTATAGGTTCCCGCCACCTGCCCGGAAGCATTGGGGATGATGGCCGCCGGATTTGCGGTGACGGCGACGGATACCGGTGCAGTTCCGGTAACTTGGCTAGCGCTCAAGGTCGCACTCAGCCAATCGCCGCCCGAGCCGGTGCTGGCCGAAGCTGTCACGGCCGGGGAGCCGCTGCCCTGGTTTACTAACCGCAGCAGTTGGGATGCCCCGTTGCCATTGCCGGTGCTACTGAAGGCGAACGTCAAAGCCGCCGGCGCCACGGTGAGGACCGGCGTGGCGGGAGGGGGTGCGTCAACCAAGACGTCTACCGGCACGGTCTGCGTGCCGGGGTTGGTCTGCGCGGAGGTGACCGTAATGGTGCCGGTATAATATCCCGCCGGCAAAGTAGAGTTCACCGAGACAGTGACGTTGCCGCTGCCCGCGGGGGTCGAAACCTGCAGGGCCTTCTGGACCGCGCCTGCGGCCCCAGTAAGCACGCCGGTGGTGGTGGCATTGAACTTAATAGGCACATTACCGCCGGCCAGGACCGAAACCACTTGGGGCTGCGGCCCTGTCACTGGATTCTGCGGGAAGCGGAACGACAGCAGGCCGGGCGCTACGATCAACGTAGGCTGCGCGCTGATAGTCAGGGTCACGTTGAGGGGCTTCGGCTGCTGTCCTTGCGAAGGAGTTACGGTAAGTTGGCAAGCCGCTGGGGAAGCGGTCAGCCCGGACGGATCCGCCTGCAACGTGAGGGTTGCCGGTGCATTACCCGTGGTGGGACTGACACTCAGCCAGCTTGACGTCGGGCAGCCAGTGACCGAAGCCGTGAATGTGACCGGCGGCGCAGACCCCACCGGGGCCGGCGCGTTCACCGCCACGCTACGGAGCAATGGGCTGGTGCTGCGTAGCCCGGCGTTAAAGGCTACCGTCGCCGGACAGTTCGACGATGCCGTCGCCGGACAGACGGTCACGTTAGCCGGGCTTACGCTCAAGGTGAGCGGCACGGTAAGGCTGCTGGAAGCCTGCGGGGACGCTATGGTCAGGCTGCAATTATAGGTTCCGGGCGGATAGCTGCCCGACGCCAGCGCGGTAGCGTTTGGCGTAAGCGGAAAACCCGTCCCTGTCTGCAAAGTACCCGTGGGCAATGGATTGAGCCAGGGGCACGCGGAAGAAGCGGTAAAGGTTACGAGCTGCGAGTTAGAGCTGCTGATTGTGAGGCTCTGGGGCGCCGGTGCGGCGCCTCCCGCCACGTAGGTGAAAGATTGCAAAACGCTGGGCGCCAGCGTGGGCCCGCTTACGGTGAGGGTCACGAACACGTTTTGGGTAGTGCCTCCCGAGGCAATGGCGACGGAGCCGTTGTAGGTGCCGACCGTCAAGTTAGTGGGATTGACCGACACACTGAGAGTGGTGGCGGATCCGCTGGCGAGGCTGGCCGAAAGCCATGGACAGCTTGGATTCGGGGAGGGGCATATCATGTACGTGAACTGGGAAGTGCTTACCGTGATGTTCTGGGGCGCTGGGGCTACCACGGTGGCGGACGTCGCCTGGTACGCGAACGTCAGCGACGATGGCATCACTGTGAACGAGCCGGGAACCACGGTCAAGCTGGCTGTCACTTGCGGCGCGGTACCGCTGCCGCCAGTCAGGGTGAATGTACAGTTATACACTTGGGGCGTCAGCCCGGCGGTATTCACCGTTGCCGTCAACGTGGCCGGTGTGACTGCGCTGTTGGAACTCATGCCTAGCCAGGAACAACCATTTCCAGGAACCACGTTGAAGCTCAAAACGCTGCTGGCTGAGCTGCTCGTGACGGACACCATCTGAGACTGCGGAGCTGCGCCTCCGATGGAGTATGTGCCGAAGGGAAGCATCAGGGGGCTGACTACCAGGGAGCCTAGGGGTATGACTGTCAGGCTGACCGGCACGATCAACCCACTATTACCGGCGCTCGCGGACGTCAGGGTGATGGTGCCGTTATAAGTGCCGGCCGCTAAGTTGGCGGTATTAACCGAGACGGTCAGGGACGCCGGGGTGGTGCCGCCGGTCGGGGTGGCCTGCAGCCAAACGCCGCCGCTGGAAGTAACCGCGGCCGTAAACGATATCGCGGCACTGGCGCTGGAAGAGCTGGATATGCTCAACGTCTGCGAGGCCGGTTGCGGTCCGCCCTGCTGGAAGGTAAAGGTCATGGGGCTGGGCGCGGCTACCAGGTTGGGAAGGGCGGGGATGTTCAAAGTAACAGGTATGGCAAAGGGGCTATTGCCGGCCCCGGACGATGTCACGGTCACGGTACCGTTGTACATGTTGCCCGGCAGTAACCCGGAGGTGTTCACGGAGACCGTGATGGATGCGGGCGTAGTACCGCTGGTTGCGCTGGCCGAAAGCCAATTGCCCCCGCTCGACGTACTGACCGAGGTGGTAAACGACACTGCGGCAACGGAACTGGAGGAACTGGATAGGGCCACAGCCTGCGGGCCAGGCTGCGCTCCGCCCTGCTGGTAAGTGAAAGTCACGGAAGTGGGCGCGGCCACCAGGTTGGGGAGTACGTTCAACGTCACCGGGACCGTCAACGGGTTGCCGGCGCCCGCGGAAGTTACGGTGACCGTGCCGCTGTAGCTGCCGGCGGCTAACCCGGCAGCCGCCGAGACCGTCAGGCTCGCCGGGGTTGTCCCGCTGGTTGGGCTGACGGAGAGCCAACTGCCCCCCGCGGGGCTGGTGACGCTGGCTGCCGCGGTGAATGACAGCGCGGTAACGGTACTGGAGGAACTGGATAAGGCCAGCATCTGCGAGGCGGGCGCCGAACCGCCCTGAGGGTAGCTGAACGTCAGCAAGGCGGGGCTCGGCACCAGGTTGGGGAGTACGGTGACGTTTAGCGTCACCATTACTTGCAAACCGCTGTTGCCGGCATTCGCGGAGGTCAATGTGACCATACCGCTGTAGCTGCCCGCTCCTAATCCGGCGGGGTTCACCGAGACCGTCAAAGTCGCGGGTGTTGAACTGCTGCTAGGAGTGACCGAAAGCCACGTGCCCCCCGCGGGGCTGGTAACGCTGGCCGCCGGCGTAAACGACAGCGGAATGGAACTGGTTGAGCTGGATACAGTCACCGTCTGCGAGGAGGGCTGCGTTCCGTTCTGCTGGTAGCTGAAGGTAAGGGAAGTGGACGTGACCCCCAAATTGGGCGGTCCGCTGACAGTCAGCGACACCGGCACTTGCAGACCGCTATTGCTCGCGCCCGCGGACGTCAGAGTAACGATCCCGCTGTAGTTGCCGGGCGTCAATCCGGCGGTATTCACCGAGACGGACAGGCCAGCGGTTGTGTCGCCGGAGGTCGGCGTTACCGACAGCCAGTTGCCGCCCTGGGGCGTGGTGACGCTGGCCGCCGCGCTAAACGAAAGCGATGCTCCGGAACTCGATATCGTCAAGGTCTGCGCGGAAGGCTGCGGTCCGCTCTGCTGGTAGTTGAAGGTCAAAGACGTGGGCGTGGCCACCAGGTTAGGCAACACAGGCAAAGTTATATTGCCGCTGTAGCTCTGCACCACTGTCTCGGTAGGGTTGTTGTTGTCGGTGAGTTGGACGGTATAACTGTACGGCCCCGGCGCGCTAGGAGCACCGGAAATTATTATCTGCGTGCTGGTGGGCGTGTAGGTAAGCCCCGCCGGCAGCGTCCCATTCACGATTGCGAATGCGTACGGCAAGGAAAGCGGAGTGCCATTTGCCGCGATACATGTGTCGGTATAGGAGACTCCCACTTGCACGGGCCCGTTTTGCGTAGTGCAAGTTAGCGACAGATTTCCGACAAGGCCGTCGTAACCGATCGAATTCGTCTGCGGTGGAGTACTGCTGTCCGCGACCTGCACGTTGTAGCTGTAGGCTTCGGTTTCCGTGGGGCTGCCGCTTACGGTTATGGATGTCCCGCTGGTGGAGCTTAGGCCCACGCCCGCGGGCGCGGAACCGTCGACAATAGACCAAGTATACGGCTGCGTGCCGCCGGAAGCGGAGCAGTTGGCCGAATAGGGAACGCCCACCTGTGCCGGACCCGTTTGATAAAACTGGACAGGAGGAGTGCCCGTGGTGGTGGCGCAGGATATTACCAGCGTGCCGATCGTTCCGGAGTAGGCCAGCGTTCCGTTTTGGGCGGGAGTGCTGCTATCGGTAAGCTGGACTGCGTAATTATACTGTCCGCCCGCTGTAGGCGCCCCGCTAATCGTCACCGTGGATCCCGTCGCGGCGCTCAAGGAGAGACCGTTGGGCAGGGAGCCATTGACAATCGACCAGTTATAGGGCGCAGTCCCGCCGTATGCGGTGCAAATAGCCGTATAAGAAACGGTTGCCGTCAGGGTAGGGCTTGGAGGCGGCTGGCAGCCCAGCACCAATTGCGGCTGCGGATATACGGTGGCCACGGCGGTCCACTTCCCGGTATTATTGCCCACGCCATTGTCGTTCACACCTAGATACAATTCTCCGGATACGGCCGCGGTAAATGTCACACTGTCTCCTACCTCGAAGCAGGTGACCGAAGAGCACGATGCCGGCGTACCCGCCCCCGAAATCGCCCCCATCAACGAGAAGCAAGCCAGGTTAGCGGCGGGAAATGGACTCTGCTTGCCGACGCCACACTGCGGCAATGGCACTCCACTGGGCGTCACGTTTTCCCATGCGGGGATCCTGCCTCCGACATAAATGCTGCCCGATGCGGTCATAGTGACGGTTTCGCCTGCGACCAGCGCAACGCCTGCGTCGGTCCAAAGCTGGTTTCCGGGAACACTGACCGTAGTTGAACCGGGCGTGACGTTCAGCGTCACCGTTATGCTGAACGGGCTATTGCCCGCGCCCGCGGAAGTCAGGGTGACCGTTCCGCTATATTGGCCGGCCGCCAGGCCGGCGGTATTCACCGAGACCGTCAAGGTCGCCGGGGTTGTGCTGCTGGAGGTGGGGGTGACGGAAAGCCAGTTGCCCGTACTGGTGGCCGCCGCCGTGAACGTCAGCGCAGCGCCGGAGCTGGAGATAGACAGCGATTGACTTGCCGGCTGTGCGCCTCCCGCCTGGCCGCTGAAGCTCAGCGATTGCGCCGACGACACCAGATCGGTCGTCGAAGGCATTATCGTGCCGCTGAACGCCGGCGTTGTAAACGTCTCCGTAGGATTGATGCTGTCCGTTACGAGGGCCGCATAGTTGAATGGGCCCGCGACGGAGGGAGTCCCGCTGATCGTTATCGAAGCCCCGGTGGTTGCGCTCAATGAAAGCCCCATCGGCAGGCTCCCGTTCACGATGGACCAGGTGTAGGAATCGGGGAGCTTCAGGCCGGTAACAACATCCGTCGCCGTGCAAGTGGTCGCATAGGAAACTCCGACCTGCACCGGGCCGGTCGCCGGATTGCACGTCGCCATCAGATTTCCGACGATGCCGTTATAGTCCTGCGAGGCGGTCTGGGCGGGGCTGCTGCTGTCGGTTACCTGAACCGCGTAGCTGTACCCTCCTCCGGCAGTCGGGCTGCCGCCGAGGCTCACGGGCGTCCCCGTCGTGGAGTTCAAAGACAGGCCGGCAGGCACGGCGCATCCAGGCTCGCTTCCGTTGGGGCAGGCGCCAAGGGTCGACCAGGTATATGGCGGCGTACCGCCGGAAGCCGTGCAGGACGCCGTGTAGCTAACGTTCTCTTGTGGGGGGCCCGTTGTCGGCGTGCAGCCTATTACCAATGTGCCGACCGTGCCTTGGTAAGTTTGCGACTGGTTTTGAAATGGAGTGCTGCTGTCATTGACCCCAATTGTAAAACTATATGGTCCGCCCGCCGTAGGCGTACCGGAAATCGTCTCGATGGAATTGTTGGGACTCGGGGTCAGTCCGTTTGGCAGATTCGCAATGGACTGCCAGACATATGGCGGAGTTCCGCCGTAAGCAGTGCAAGTAGCCGTATAAAAAACGGTCGCGGTTAAGATCGTCCGGCTTGGCAATGGGCAGCTCAATACTAAATCCGATGACGAGAACGTGGTCACGGCGGCCGTCCAAGAGCCTGAATTATCCGGGAGGTAATCGTCGTTCACGCCTAGGTATAGTTCACCGGCGGTGGCCGCGAATGTCACATCGCTGCCAACCGGGAAGCAAGTGACGGACGAACATGAGGCCGGTTTCCCCGTTTGCGAAATCGCTCCGATTAACGAGAAGCACGGCGCCGAAGGGAGGGGAAATGATCCCGATTTACCTATTTCACATTGCGGCAATGGCGCGCCATCGGGCGAATTATTAAACCATCCGGGAATGTTGCCGCCGGTGACGACGGTACCCGTTGCGGTTACATTGACGGTTTCGCCAACCGTAAGCGGGATTCCCGTGTCTGTGAAGGCGTTGACCGCCGGAACGGTCACTGGAGGATGCATCGTTTGCGCGTTAGCCGTGGACGGGAGTAAGAGTACGCTCATTACTGCCAACAGTGGCCAGAGACCCAATTGCGTTTTCATAGACTCACCCCTCGCTTGGCTAAAACGAAAATAATGGCTGCAACCCTTTTGGCGACTTTCCGTGTCCGCCTCCGCGCGCACCTACACCGATGGAAGGGACGCGCGTCGAATGGCCGCCAAGGCCAGTGGCCGCTAACAGATCCCGAAATTGGACTCGTTGGGCGCGAACGAGCATACCGTTTGCCTCTCGGCCACTCACCAGGACCGAAAAGCACATTAGTCAATACTAATGCATCTGGGCGGCGAATGGAAGAGAAAAATCGATAGCCGGGAGAATCTTGGCCGCTCCCAGGGGCAGCATGGCGCGGCTCCGCACAGGGAACCGACGCGAAGCTGTGGCGAAAACTCGGCACTCCGATGTTCACCCGGAAAGGCCCTCAGAACTAGTAGCGCAAAAAGTTCGTCAAAAGGGACACTCCATCCGCGGATGGGGATTACTGGCCGGAAGTGTGTCCAGGGAACTGCTTTCTGATCTCGGGTGTATCCGGCAGCAAGCACCGGAACCCGATGTGGTTGGCTGGCTTTGCTTCGTGTCCCCTATAGGATAGCCTTAAGTGCTTCTTCGGGTCGCTGGCGTAGGATCCTCCGCGCACCACGTGCTCTTTGCCCGATTCGGGGCCCTGAGGATCGACCGCCGGCGATTGCCCGTAATATTTGGGATCGTAATAATCGTAGACCCACTGCCAGACATTGCCGGCCATGTCGAAAAGGTTGTAGCCATTCGGATCGAACGTTTTTGCCGGCGAGGCGTCGTCATACGTGTCTAAACCGGACTTGCCCAGAAAATTCGCCTTATCCCGGCTCCGCTGCATGTCGGGAAACGGGTATGGCTGATTTTCGGCCCCTGCCCGAGCCGCATATTCCCATTCCGCTTCCGTCGGAAGCCTGCCGCCGGCCCATTTGCAATAGTCCCGGGCATCCTCCCAACTTACATATACGATCGGAAAGTTGTCCTTCTTCCACCCGCGGTCCCACATCGGCGATTCGGGCATTTTGCGGCGTCCCACTTGATTGGCGTAGTACGTATACGCCTTGGCTTGCACATCCGTCTGCCCTATCCAGAACGATTGCTTGATTTCCACTTGGTGCTGAGGCTTTTCGTCGTTTTGACACTCGGGTCCGGAGGGCACACACCCCATTTTGAAAGTGCCGCTGGGGATGTACACGTAATCCTGGTGGTCCTTGGCGCTTCGCTCCTCCGGTCCTTGTTTAGGCCAAATGTCCTTCATGACCTCCTTAATGACCTCCTTAATGACCGTGGGTTCCTTGATTACCTTGGGTGGCGGATCGACGAAGAGGAAATTGCTTGCGCCAACTAGATAAGGCCGCTGGAGTTGTTGCGACGCCTGCACCACCTCTTTTTGAACGGCCTGGATGATGTCAAATAGGGTCGCGCCGGGCTTGCCTATGGCATTCAGGAGAGCGGACGTAAACAGGCCTGGGCCTTGGGCCGAAACCGTAGTCGAAGTATTATGAGCGGCATCCAGGAGCCAGACCGTGCCAGGCCTGTCGTCAGGGGTTGCCAAGCCGGGCAAGCCGGCCCATTGCTCGAGTTGCGTACTATCCCAACTCGCCTCGATTAAGAGGATTTTGAGGCTACCCTTCAGGTTAAACGGCAGGCGGTCGATGGCGTAGGCTACCTTGTTCACGTCACCCTTGGCATTCGCGTCGAACTCCAGGGGCACGAAATAGTTAAGCCCGTCGCGCTGCAGGCCATAGCCGGAATAGTAGACCAGACAAACGTCGTCCGGCTTCAAAGAAGGACCGAACTGAGTCTCGATAACACTCTTTAGGTCGGCCAGCTTGAGATCATGCACTTCCGTGACTTCGAACTTCAAGCGTCGAAGCGCGGCTGCGACCGCCGCCGCTCCGCTCCGGGCCGGAAGAATGGGATTCAGAAGAGCGTAGCGCTCGTTTCCGATCACGAGGGCTTTTCGCCGGGGCGCGGTTGCAGGCTGCGCAAAAAGTGCCAGCGAGGTCAGGCCAAGAATAAGCAGCCTGATGGCTTGAGATAGCCGCTTGGCGCAGACCGGGCACGAAAGCTTGCGAACCATACCAATGCATTTTAGCGCACCGGACGGGAAGGCGTTCAATCGGACGGCTTGCCCTGCCCCGCTATTGGTTCACTTTCCAATGGATCGTGATCTTGTTTACCGGCGCGCCAGTCATGTTTCGAATCACGATCTGGTTTGGCTGAATGTCGACCTTGACGCCTGGCGGGCTTGGGGTGGTCTCCAAAATGGGCAAAACAACCAGGGGAAAGGGTCTCCCGCCCGGTCTGCCGGGGCCCGCGGCCGGGTGTGAGAGTTCGTTGGACCCGGTCGCGTCCAGCCGGAGTTCCTCGCCTGGAGCTAACGTTCCAATCCAGGTCCAATCACCGTACGGTATCCCATCGTATTCGGCACTCGTCATCCGGGCGGGAGTCCACTCCGTTGCCACAAACACGGCCACGCCTGAGCCAGGCGCAGACGTTACGTTGAGGTTGGCCTTAGCCAGCACATCGTTGCCGGCGGAGCCTTTCAATGACAAGACGGCCGAATGCGGCCCCGCCGGCAAACTTCCAGGCTCGGCCCAAACCTCACAGCCTTCCCCGACCTGCCTGGCTTTGAGCCAGTCCGCCGACGGCGTGCATTTGACGACCCGGCCCTGCCGCGCATGAATCTGCTGGCGATCGGTGGGCGGACCGTTCGCCGGAGACTGGAAAGAAAGGTTCGAACGGTCGACCGTGAGCGGCGGGTCGCCTTCGGCCAGGCGCCCTGGCGGTGGGGAGGGAACTGGCGCAGCCGCCGCTACAATGTCAATGCTGACAGGCACCACCAAATTCCCGGCCACGCGGGCATTCGTGGCAGGCCTGATGGTGACCGTTCCGGTCAAATGCCCGAGAGCCAGCGCCTCGGGATTGACGCTCACCTGCAGCCGGTCCAGCCGCTGTCCATTTTCGGGCGCGACCTTAATCCACGGATCGCTGCCTACGGCCGTAAATGGAATACCCGGATTCTGCCAGACGATCTCCAGCGGGGCTGGCGGAACTGGCGAGCCCATTTGATAAGAGGGAAATGTCAGCGCAGCGGGTGAGGGACTCACGACGATAGGCGACTTCGGGCGGAATATCGCGACCGACGCCAAAACAGCGATCGCCACCGCGGCCGGAATATAGACAACCCGCCGCCGATACCAATCCGTATGCACTTTTGCGCGCAGCGCGTCTTGCGCCTGGAGCAGCCTGGGCTCCTCTGGATAAGTCGAGAGAGACAGCTCGATCTCGTCCAGCGCGCTCTTCAACTCGCCCTTGGCTTCCAATTTCCGGGCGCGCATTAGCGACTGGATCACCAGATCGTCCTGCTTGCGCCGGTACTCTTCATAAGCGCGCACCAGGGCCGCATGCAACTCCACCAGCTTGGGATCGCCAGGGTAGAATGAGAGCGCCTGATCGATCTGGGCCAGCGCGCCCTTCAAATCCCCGGAAGATTCCAACTGCCGGATTTCGCGCGTGCACCGGCTAATGAACTCTTCCCTTCTTTGCAGCGACTCCTGCAGCGCCGCCTGCAAGGCATCCCGCAGTTTCCGGAGGCGCTCGTCGCCAGGGTACGCAGCCAGCCCTTGCTGCACCAGGTCCATGCCGCCTTGCAGGTCGCCGGCGGCCTGCAATTTGCGGGCTTCGGCCAGGCAGGCGGCAATCGCCTCCTCGCGCTTGCGCTGTTCGTCGCCCACCAGCTTCTGCAAGCGCGCGGCGGTTTCCAGCAGCCTAGGCTCTTCGGGGCATGCCGACAATCCCTCGCGCACGCGCGCCAAAGCTTTATTCAAATCGCCGGCGGCTTGCAGTTCGCGCACCTGAGCCAGGCAACCGAGAACCACTTCGTCGCGCTTGCGGCGAAGTTCCTCCATGGCTTCATGCAGGGCCAATTCCATTTCGCGCAGCCGGGCCTCGCCCGGATACGCCACCAGCCCCTGCTCAATCTGTGCCAAAGCTCCTTTCAGATTCCCGGCCTGACGCAGCGCCTGAGTCTGCTTCAGGAGCCGCGCGATGGACTCCTCTTTCAGGCGCAGCGCATCGTCCAGCGCCCTCTTCAGCACCGCCCGCAACTGGGCAAGTCGCTTGCTGTCCGGATAAGCGGCCAGTCCGCGCTCGACCTCGGCCAGCGCATCCTGCAGATTCCCGGATTCCTGCAGCTCGCGGGCGCGCGCGGTGCAAGCGGCGATGAATTCATCCCGCTTGCGCTGGACGTCTTGCAGGGTTTTGCGCAAGTTGGCGGCAATGGGAAGTAAGCGTTCCTCGTTCGGGTAAGCCTTAAGACCTTCTTCGACCCTAGCCAAAGCAGCCCGCAGGTCGCCGGCCTCCTGGTATTTCCGGGCTTCGGCCGTGCATAACGAAACCAGTTCGTCCCGCTTGCGGCGGGATTCTTCAATGTCCTTGATCAGCAGCAGCTCGAGTTCTTTCAGCTTGGCGTCTTGCGGGGCCGACGCCAGACCTTGTTCGACCTGCTCCAGTGCTCCTTGCAGATCTCCGCTGTCCCGCAGCTTTTGAGCCTGGCTCCGGCACCAAGCCAGGGACTCCTCCTGGGCGCGCGCTCTCTCTTGTATGGCGCCTTTCGCGGCTGCCAACATCTGTAGTAGCCGGGGCTCGTTGGGGTAGGCCGCCAGGGCCTGTTCCGCGCACTGGAGAGCCCCCTCCAGATCGCCGGCCGTCTGCAACTCGCGCACCTGAGCCACTAATTCGCCGGTTTTGCGCCGAACCTCTTGCGCGGCCCGCTGCAACTTCTTCTGCAGTTGCGTCAGATCCCGCTCGCCGGGATAGAGCGCGAGCGCTTGTTCCACCAGGCTCAGCGCATCTTCGATCTGGCCGCCAGCCTGCAGTTCGCGCGCCCGCGCCAGGCAGGCCCGCACATCGTCGGCCCGCTTCCGAAGCGCAGCTTCCAAAGCCTCTCGCAGCCGCGCTTCCATTTCCCGAAGCTCGCCGGCGTCGGGGTAGGAAGCCAGCCCCTGGGCCACTTGGGCCAAGGCCGCCTCCAGGTTTCCGGCAGCTTGCAGCTTGCCGGCCTGGCCGAGACAGGACGCAATCAACTCGTCCCGCCGGCGTTTAGTCTCCTCAATGTCCCTGCGGAGGGTGGCCGAAAACTCCACCAGCCTGCGCTCGTCCGGGTGCGCCGCCAACCCGCGGTCAATCTCCGCCAGGGCGGCCTGCGGATCTCCAGCTTCTTGCTTCTCACGGGCCGACGCCAGGTAACGCCCTATGGACAGCTCCCGCTCACGGCGCAGCTTTTCCAAAGCGGCTTTCAGGCTGCCGGCGAAACGCTCGAGGTCGGCTTCATCCGGGTAGGTTGCCAGGGCTTGCTGCACTCTCTTGAGCGCCCCCGGCAAGTCGCCCGCCTTTTCTAACTGCCGGGCATCGGTCACAGCGGCGTGGACGAACTCCTGGCGCGATTGCGCCAGCGCCTGCTGTAGCGCGGCTTGCGATTCCTTCAGCCCGGACTCCTGGGGATGCGCGGCCAAGCCTCTCTCAATCTCCGCCAAGGCTCCCGCGAGATCCCCGGCATCCCGCAGCCTGTCTGCCTGGGACAGGCACGCGGCGACATCTTCGCGCTGCCGGCGTTGCGCTTCTGCGATGGCGCTCTCTAAGCTGGCTAGAGCCTGCGTCAGCCGGGTCTCGCCCGGATAAGCGGCTATGCCTTGCCGAAGAAGGGAAAGGGCGCTGCCGGCATCCTGGGCGGCCTGAAACTCCTGCACGCGCAACAGATATTGATTGACGAACTCATCGCGCTTCCGGCGGACTTCCTGTAAAACCTTCTGCAAGGTGCCGGACAGTTGGACCAATCTGGGTTCGTCCGGATAGGACGAGAGTCCCTGCTCAACCTGCGTCAGCGCGCCCTGGATATCCCCGGCGGTTTGCAGTTGGCGGGCCTGCCGGACACATTGCGTTACAAATTCATCCCGCTTACGATCCAGGGCCAAGATCCGCAGGCTGTTGGCTTGTGAATTGCCGGGGTCGATCGCCAGAATCTGCTGGATGATGAGCTCTCCCGCGTTCCAGTCCGAGTCGAGCGCTCTGCGCGCGTTCTCCAGCATGATCTCGATAGCCTTGGCGCGGAGAGCCGGATTGCGTTCGTCCAATTGGAAGGCGGCGCGCAGTTTGGCGACGCCTTCCTGGTAAGAACGCTTGGCGCACAACTCTCGGCCCTGTTCGAGCAATGCCTGGGCCTCTTTGATGCGTTCGTTTTCACGCTCGGCCAGCTTCCCCAGATCCGACAATTCGGCGTCCTCGGGAAATTCTGTCAACGCATCGCGTACCATGTCGCCGGCTCGCGAATACTCGCCCGCGCCTAACAACCGGTCGATCTGCTCGACCCATCGGGACTTGGCTTCCGTGCGGGCCTGCTGGTCCCCGCGCTTCTTGACTCGTTCAATCTCGAATTCGAGACCGGGATACTGGGGGTAGACGCTGCGCAAGATTTCCCACTGCCCCAACGCGTCCTGGAATTGATTGGCCGCCTCGGAGTTGCGCGCTTTGTCGACAATCGATTGCACCAGGTCGCGCTTCTCCTGCATCAGCCGCAGCGACCGCTCAAAATGCGTATCGGCGGGATGCAAATCGAGCGCTTCTTTCAAGATATTCACCCGGCGCTCCAAGTCGGGTTCGGCTTCCACATTGCGGTCGATGTCGGCGATACGGGAAGACCACTCTTGCCGCCGCCGTTCTTCCACATCCAGCTTCAATGCCTGAAACAGCGCGTGACCCGGATATTTCGCCAGGTGCCGGTCGCAGATTGCTAGCGCCATGTCGAAATTGCGATCCACCAGGTGCTTGCGGGCTTCTTCATAAGCGCTCCGCATGGCATCGTGCTCGGAGCGTACCTGGTTGTAGAAAGCCTGCATCGAGACGCCGCGCTCGGGCGCGGAAGTGTCCGGCGCCTTGCGATCCAGTTCCACCAGGCGCTCGAGCTTGGTCATGGCCACACTCACGTCGCCGCCCTGCCAGGCATTCATGGCGGACTGATAAAGCTGTTCCTTCTCCGCGCGGATGCGCAGGTATTCCTCCTCGCGGCGGTCGACTTCCGCGATCATTTGCTGCGCGCGCGTATCCTTGGGCGTAATCTGCAGGACGTTCTGCATGGCGCTGCGGGCATGCGAAAAGGCGTAGTTATCCAGGTGCTGCCGCGCCAGCCGGAACCACTCGTTGATTTTCTGCTCGCTGCGCCGGTTCTCGATGGTGTTTTTGAGCGATAGAGCCGAGGGGTTGGACGGCTCCAACTGCAGCACTTCCTGCACCTTCTGCAAGGCCAGCAGGTATTCTTCTTCTTCCACCCTGGTGCGGGCGCTATCGAGCAGTTGGGCGATGGTTTTCTGGCGCTTGCCCTTTTCGATCTGGCTGCGCAGAAACGGGATGGCGGCGTCCAAATGCCCCTCGGCTTCCAGTTCGCTCAGGATCTCGTCGGCAAACTGGTAGTCGCCCTGTTCGGTGGCCTTGGTCGCGCGTTGAATCCGGGGCTGAATCCGAATGGCGTCGAAGATCTCGATGGGTTCATTGCGCAGGGCTTTCTGCAGCGTCTCCGAGAATTCCCGGGCGCTCGAGAACCGATACCACGGCTGCTTGGCCATGGCTTTATGTATGACCCGGCTCACCAGTTGGCTGACCGCCGGATTCAGGTCCGAAGCCGGCGGTGGAATGCGCTTCAGAATCGCCTGCACCAGCTCGTTCTCGTTGCTGCCTTCAAAAGGACGGCGGCGCGTGAGCGTTTCATACAGCACCACACCCATGGAGAAGATGTCCGATAGGGCCGACGCCGGCTGCATTTGCACCTGCTCCGGCGCCATGTACGGGAGCGTGCCGCCCACGATGGTCATGCTGAGCTGGGTATCGACCATGTGGACCATGCCAAAGTCGATGATCTTGACCGAATCGTCCTGCATGACAAAGATGTTGCTGGGCTTGAGGTCGCGGTGCACCACGCCGTTTTCGTGCGCGGCGTGCAGTCCGCGGCAGGTCTGCACCGCAATTTCCACCGCGCGCTCCACGGTCAGGCGCTGGCCCGCATTCTTGATCAATTCGCTGAGTGTGGTCCCCGGCAGAAGGGGCATCACGAAATACGGTTTGCTTTCGCCTTCCTCCTCGAACTCGCCGATATCGAATATTTCAATGATGTTGGGGTGGCTGAGGGATGCCAGGACGCTGCATTCCTTTCGGAACAGCTCCAGGGCCATGCGGTCCGGCGCGCCCCTGATTGTCTTGAGGGCCACGTCGCGCCGCACGATGGGATCGTGCGCCCTGTACACCAGCCCCATACCGCCCCGGCCGATGACGTCCTTCAACAGGTAGCGGCCGATGTATTGGGGATCGGTTGCTGTTTGAGTGACCGGTGGCACGTTGTATTCTTATAGCACAGTAGGGCGGCGCGTGGCGCGGGGCACTCGTGCCTGTCTCCATGGGCCCAGCGGCCCACCAAGATTTATGAAAACCCGCTCCAGCGTCGCCGCGTTACGATAAGTGCGTCACGGGACGGCGAGGTCGTAGCGGCAGTGGGGTTTTTGGAGACCGAGTGCCTGTCTGATCCGGAGCGTGCAAACGTACCAATAATTGTGAAGTCGCCCCTCCCGCGTGCGGGAGCCGGCGAGAACACGTGATGCTGCTTGTGAGAAGCTTCTGTGGCATGCTCTCCGCTCCCGCGACGCCAGGAGAACATATGCCTCACATCGTAGCGGGAATCGACGTGCACAAAAAGATGTTGGCGGTGGCCGTGGCGGATATCGCCCAGGAAGGAATTTGGTCGTTTCAGCGCCGCCGGTTTGGCGCCACGCGGAGGATCTGCGCCTATTAGCCACTTTTTTGGCGGAACAAGGAGTGCAAGAGGTGGTGATGGAATCGACCGCACAGTACTGGAAGCCAGTCTGGCAGGAGTTGGAGGGACGGTTTCACCTGGAACTGGCACAGGCGCTGTCCAACCGCGGCCGGCGCGGCCGTAAATCCGACTTTCGGGATGCGGAGCGGCTGGTGCGCCGTTATGCCGCCGACGAACTGATCCTGAGCTTCGTACCCGATCCGGAACAGCGCTTGTGGCGCACGTTGGCGCGGACCAAACAGCGCTGGTGTCGGGAGAAATCGCGGCTGCACAGCCGGGTGGAAGCCCTGCTGGAAGAAATGCGGATCAAATTGTCGAGCGTGGTCAGCGATCTGCTGGGAGTGAGCGCCAGACGCATGCTGCAGGCCATCGCCGAGGGGGAGACCGATCCCCAGAGTTTAGCCAAGATGGCTGACCCCAACCTGCGCGCCACCCCAGATGAGCTGTGTAATGTGCTACAGGCGGTGGCCACGCTGGACCCGCGCTATCGGCGGGTGCTACAGCAGTTTCTCGATCAACTGGATCTGAACGAACGTCAGGTCCAGGAATTGGACGAGCAATTGGCCAGCGCGCTGCAACCCCACGCCGAAGCAGTCCAGCGACTGGCCGAGATCCCCGGGTTGGGAGTGGACTCCGCACAACAGATCATCGCCGAGGTAGGTCCCACGGCTGAAAAGTTTGCCTCGGCGGCGGATCTATGCTCCTGGGTGGGAACCTGCCCCGGAGAGAACGTATCGGCCGAGGAATCCTCTAGCTCGGTCGCCGAAAGGGAACCAGTCCATGCGCCGCGTTCTGGATCAGGCGGCCAATGCGGCGATCAAGGCCACGGGTACGGTTTTCGAAGCGCGCTATCGGCGCATCCGGGGGCGGGACCCCAAGAAGCACAACCAAGCCATTTGGGCCGTCGCCAACAATATCTGCCGCGTCCTTTGGAAGGTCCTACATGACGGCGTGCGCTACGAGGAACGCGGCGGCCGCTCCAACCCTCGCGCCGACAAAAGGCGTGCCACCAGACTCCTCCGCGAGCTTAAAGCGCTCGGTTATCAGGTGCAGGCCACTCGCCTGCCCGCCCAGGCTCCGGCGTGATCCACCATGGGTTTTCGATGCTGCCGCGCTGACACTCTTGTCGGCGCAGGCGAGCTGCGCTCGCCGAAGAGCGGGTTCAAGAGAACCCGGGTACGGTCGAAACCCACCTCTGAAGGCTGCTGCAAGCGGGGCTTAAGCCCCGCGCCGGCTAAAGCCCGCCCTCCAAAGAGCACTGCCACCGGTTTCACTATTCTTGGGTCGCAGGCCCATCCTGACAGGCCTGGAGGCCCGCCCCACAGGTCTATTGACCGTCAATCCCGAAATCGTAGCCTTTGCCGTACTTGCCCTCGGACAGTTCGGCCGATCCGGCCAGAAAAAACATGTACTCGCCGGGGCCGAATTTGCCGCCCTCGATCTTGAATACGCGTGGGGCGGTTTCCAGTGAATCAAACTGCCTGACCGCCGCAGCCTTGAACTGCTCTTTCCGGCCCGATCCCATCTCGATCTCCCGGCGATCGCCCTTGGTTTCCAAACCCACCAGCACAATTTCTTCGATTTTTTGGCCTTCCGCCAGGCGCATGTAGAAAACCGGTGCCGGACACGCTATCCTGATTTTCGCGGCCGGGCCAACCAAGTACCCGAAAGCCTTGGATTTCTTGCTGAGGATGTTGCCCAGGCCAGCGCCCCCTTTCACTCCCGAAAGCAGCTTCAGTTCGATCTTGGTGGGCTTGCCTGCGGGAGCCCAATACAATCCGGGCTCCGGCGGCAATTCGATCGAAGGCTTCGGCGCCGCGCCTGTGCGCGCATGAGGATCGGAAACCACCGTGGGGAGTTCGGCGGCTGGATTGGTCCCGGACGCCACGGTGCCCGGCTCAAGCACCGCGGTCACGATGGTGTCCTGACGCACGCCCGCGGCTTCCGGCGGGCGTTGCCTGCGTTCGTCAAGATTGCGCCGGCGGCGCGTATATGCTTCCTGGGCGATGGCGCTTCTCAGCACACTCTGCAACTGCACCAACCGGCTGTCGTGCGGGTAAGCGGCCAGTCCTTCCTGAAGCGCGGCCAGGGCGGCGCTAATGTCTCCCGCCGCCTGCAGCTCGCGAACTTGCGCGAGGCACCGATCCACCAGTGCCATCCGCTTGGCCAGCAGCACGGACGGACGCAGGCTTTTGGCTAGAGAATTTGCCGGCGCGATATGCAACGCTTCCTGGATCAGCGGGTCGGCTGCCCGCCAGTCGTTTGCCAGGAGCGCCCGCGCCTGCCCCGCCAAAGAGTTCGCCAACTCATTGCGAATTTCGACGTTGTTCGGATCGAGGTTGTTGGCGCGCCGGAGCAGTTCGATGGCTTCGGCAAAACTACGCTCGCCGCGCAGGGACTGGGCCTGCCGCATGAGTTTTTGACCTTCGAAACCGCGTTCCCGCCCCTCCAGCGCCTGCCGCTCGAGACTCAGCAGTTCCAGATCTCCGGAAAACTCCGCCAACGCCTCGATCGCCAGATTGTGGGCGCCATCGTAATCGCTGGTTTGGAGGAGGCGGCCGATCCGGTCCACCCAATTTAGTCTCGTCTCTTCGCGTTTCTGCTGTTGGAGCCGTAATTCGACATGCTGAATCTCGAAGTCGAGTCCCCCGTATTGAGCGTAGATGCTACGCAATGAATTCCATTGTCCCAATGCTTCCGCAAGCAGGTTTTGCTCCTCGTACTGGCGGGCGCGCATGGCCATCGACTCAACCAGGTCCAACCTTTTTCGCAGGCTGCTTTTCAACTCGCGCAGGTGCGGCTCTTTCGGGTACTTCTCGAGCGCTTCCTCCAACAGATTCAGTTTGCTGTCGAGATCCGGCTCTGCTTCCACGCGCCGTCCAGTCTCGGCGATGTAGGCCGACTTTTCCTGGCGCAACTGATCCTCAACCTTGAGCTTGAGCGCCTGCAACCCAAAGTCATAAGGGTATCTCTCGGACTGTTCCCTTGACATTTCGGCGGCGCGCGCCAGATTCCCGGCGGCCATCACTTCCTCAATTTCGGCGATGGCATGCTGGGCGTTTTCCAGCTCGGTCCGAATTCGGTTGTATGTCTCGCGATAAACTTCATCGCGTCCGGGCGCGATGAAAGCGGGAGTACGGCTATCCAGCCCTAGAATCTTCACCAGCTTGCTGAGCGCCGTGCCGATCTCGCCGTTACCGTAGGCCCGCATGGCGGACTGATACTGTCTTTCCTTTTCCTCGCAGAGGGCGCGAAACTCATTCTCAAGGCAGTCGGCGCTGGTCATCAGTTCCGCCACCTCCAGGTCGTCGCTCCCGACTTTCCGGATCTCCTCAATGGCCTGCCGCGCCTGGGTAAAGGCGTGATTTTGAAAATGCTGCCGCACCAGGCTGCGCCATCTCTCAATTTGCTGCTCGCCGCGGCGGGTCTCGATTTCCGCCAGAAGGGCCTGCGCCTCCGCGTTTCCAGTATCCTTTTGCAGCGCCTCCTGGACTTTCTGCCAGGCCAGCGCGAATTCCAGTTCCTCCAGCCGCATCCGCGCGCTGTCGAGCAACTGCCGTACGGCCTTGCTGTACGCGGCCTCCCGAACTTCCTCCAGCAGCCGTCCGATTTCGGAATCCACCGGGCCTTCCTTCTGCAGATCGTTCAGTATCTCGGTGGCGAACTCGAGATCGCCCTCCCGCAGCGCGCGCCGCGCGCGCGCCACTCTGGGTTGGATTCTGGCGTCGCCGAACAGATCGACGGCGTCGTCGGCGAGCGCCTTTTGCAGATACTCGCCAAATTCCCGCGCGCTGCCAAAGCGATTCCAGGGACCCTTGGCCATCGCCTTAGCCACCACTTGGCCGAGCCCCCTGTTGACCGCGGGGTTGACCTCCGCGGCAGGCGGAGGGAATTCGTTGCGAATCGCCTGCACGGTGGCGCTGCCGGTTCCGCGATCGAAGGGCTTGACGCCGGTGAGGGCTTCGTACGCTATCACCCCCAGGGAGAAAATGTCGGTCGCCGGTGTAATCTCCTTCTTCTCCAGTTGTTCGGGCGACATGTATTGCAGCGTGCCCAGGCTATCGGCGCCGATTCCTGCGACCGCGCCAGAACTGGTTTTTCTGACGTCCACCAGGTGCAGCATTCCAAAATCGACGATCTTTACGGAATCGTCGTCCATCACGAAGATGTTGCTGGGTTTTAGGTCGCGGTGAACGACATTGTGGTCGTGGGCCGCCTGCAGCCCCTGGCACGTCCGGACCAGGATGTCCACCACGCGCTCGACGGTCAGCCGGTGACTGGCCTCCCGGATCAAACTGTCCAGCGTGCGGCCGGACAGCAGCGGCATGACCACGTATGGCTTGCGGCGCCCGTCCTCCTGGCACTCACCCGAACCGACCACGTCCACGATATTCGGATGGATATTCGCGAGGGCTTTCCACTCGTGTGCAAATCGATCCAACGCCGCCGGATCGGCCGTGTCTTTCATGATCTTCAGCGCGACGTATCCCTTACCGACCAAGTCGTATGCTTTGTAAACAACACCCATTCCGCCTTCGCCAAGCAGTTCTCCGATCTCATAGCGTTCGTCGATGCGAGAGGGGGTGGTCATAGCAGGCCGCCCGGCAAGACCAATGGCCAAGCGGGTTCCGAGTTCACCATCATACTACGATAGAGGCGGCACGGCGTGCGCCAGGACGTGCGGGAATTGGGGGAATACGACTGCCGCCGGATGCGGCTCGCGGTTGCTGTCTTGGACGACCTACCAGGACCTGGTTCTCGTGAGGTCTTGAGATGCGAGAGAATATAATAGAGAATCGAGGGATGGACAAGTCCACAATCATCGCCAAATTGCGCGAGCACGAAGCGGAACTGAGGGCCGCCGGAGTGGAGCATTTGACGCTCCACGGCTCTTACGCGCGCGGAACGGCCGTGCGCGAGGCGTCGGATGTCGATCTCATCGCGGAATTCGACCGCGGCCGGGAGTATTCCCTTTTGGACCGGGTGAGGCTCGAAAACCGGCTTGCGGACCTGCTGGGGGTGAAGGTGGACCTTTCCCCAGCCCGAATGCTGAAGGAAGGCGTTCGCGAGCGCGCGGCACGCGAGGCAGTGCTTGCCTTTTAGGGCAACCGAAACGCTGCTGCGTGATATTGCCGACGCGATCGGGATGATCGAGCGATTCACGGCTGGGATGGACTTCGACGCCTTTCGCGAAGATCCTAAAACTATCGCCGCCGTAGAACGGAAGCTGCAAATCATCAGCGAGGCCGCGATCCGCATGGGTGCCGTTGCGGAAAACGAGATTCCCGGCATTGAATGGCGCGAGATTCGGGGTATCGGAAACTGGCTACGGCATCAGTATGAGCGGATTGAATTGCCGGTCATATTCAAGACCATCAAGGATGATCTGCCGCCTCTCAAGGCCGCAGTTCTTCGGGCGCTGCTGCCATCTTCGGCAAATCCCAAAGGACCGTTCCCAAGCTGATTTTTCCGCTATCTGGCGGAGGAAGAGGGATTCGAACCCCCGAACGAGTCACCCCGTTAACGGTTTTCAAGACCGCCGCCTTCAACCACTCGGCCATTCCTCCGTTCTTGATTATAGCGGGTGGGCGGCCGCCGTCGCGGCGGCAAGATACCAGTCCCCCACCCCACCCGGACCGCACCATCCGTCGGTCCACGCACGCGAGGACCCCGCCGAGTAGCGCAAGGCCTGTGCGCCGCGCAACTTCGTTAGGCCATATCCAGAGCCCGACCCGGTATCCAGCGTAGCTCCATACCCCGATCGAACACAGCGCGATCGGATAAAGGAGCCACCCATGCTCGCTTAATCCTAAATACATGTAGCCCATCCATGCCAGACACCAAACCGCAATCCCGATAGCCACCGCAGCCGCGTCTCCCGCAAGCGGGTGCTCGACAGAATGGACCTGGCTCCCTACTGTCCAACCGGCCAGTACGCCAATCGCCATTCCCTCGACAACCAAAGACCGCATCCGATCGGTGGAGAATCCTGCTGGAACGGAATATAGACCCACGGCATCGCCAGATTCTATCACGTTACCCGAATCGATTCGCTCTTTACGGTTTTTCCGGGAACAGTCCGGGCATCCAGCGCGAGGCGAGCATTGCAGGAAAGGCGAGGCGGAGCGCTGCGCGTGGACTATCGGATGCCAGCACTTCCTTACCGAGCAGGGCCGAGACGATGCGGCGCGCCTGCCGTTCGCCCGTTCCGGCAACGGCTCCGGCCTCGCCGCGGGGCAGTTCGCCGCGATAGAGCACGGCTTCGAGAATGTTGCCGGACTTGGGCGGCAACTCTCCGAGCCGGATTTCCTCTTCCGCCCACACCAGGATGCGGGCACGCAGGCGGTCGGGCTGTGCCAGGCTCTCCATGAAGTCCACCTGATCGATGCACACCTTGAGGAAGAATTGCGTGAATTCCGCAAGCGCTTCCTCACTTAAGGTTCCCCGGCCATCAAGATCGTTGCGGCGTGTCCGATCGCAGTTGGCGAGAAGGGCCTTGTAGTCACTCTCGCGGCGAGCGAGGCCGCGCGCGACCGACCATATCGCGCCGGTATCGAGCATGTCCAGCATCGTCGCGTGCGACATCAAACGCGCCACCCGTCCGTTTCCATCCATGAATGGATGTATCCACAAGAGGCGATGGTGGACTGCCGCCGTGGAGACGATCGACTCGGTCTTGCCGGCGTTCCCGTATACTTGCTCGAAGCGCTCCAGGAAGCGGGGCACGGCGCCCGGACTGATGGCGACATGGGTTCCAACCCGCACGTCGTGCCTTCGCAATTCACCGGGGACCACGCGGACCCGCTCTTTGGTAGCCGGGTCTTCAACCCAGAGAAGGTCTTCGGGCAACAATTCACAAAAGCGCCGGTGAATTTCGCGGATTCCGTACGCTTTGCTGGCAAGGCCGCCCTTGAGGCTCCCGCCGTCGATCCATTTCTGTACGGCGATGTGGGCTTTGGCTTCGAGCTGCAGGTCGCGCTTGCGGGCGTCCTGGCTGTAGTCGTTCTTGAGAGCCCGCTCGATGTCCACCGGGTGGGTATCGTGCCCTTCAATGAGGTTGGAGTAGTAGCAGTTCATCGCGCGCACTAGGTCGGCGAGCGAGGCGAGCAGAGAAAGGGGCAGGCTGCGGCGGAAACCGGCGGACTTCCCGGCAAGGTCCAGCGCGAGGTCGGTGAGAGCCGCTCGGTGCCGTGAGCCATCCCCGATGAGCAAGGGCTCCATCAACGAGGGCGATTCGCCGCGATCTTCCGCCTTTATGTCCGCTTCCATGGCCGCCGATCGATATTTGACAAGTTACTTTATATCATACGCATAGAATAGACGCAGGGACTATGCTGTCCGCTTAAATGTCCGGTCGAAAGTCGGCCTTGTCCTAACTACGTTGTCCTGACTGGCAAGGGCTCCGCCCTTGATATCCCTCTCATTTCAAAAGCTTTGCGAAGCCTTCTGGCGCTTCACCGTCCCGGCCTGCCCGGTGAACGTTCGAATCTCCTCGTACGCTTGTGCAGCGTACCTTATCGCCGCGCGGATAGTACTGAACAGGACACTCAAATTTGCAAATCGACAAATATTGACTCGTTCCAAACCGCTGATTCAACATAACTTATTAGCCGGACAGCATTTGATCGGGCAATAGTTTTCAAGCATTGTCTCTCCCGGAGAATTCTGTCGATATGTGCCCACTAATTGCCTTGAAGGAGGGCCAGGCATCTGTCGGAACATGGAGACCAGTCTGAGCTGATTGATCAGGCCGTGCGTGAGCGGCTTTTAGTGCTTGACACGCACCTGTTTGTTAAAGCTGCCAGCAAGTCGTTTTACAGCGCGTTCCGGATCGTACCCGAGCAGTTGTTGGGAAAACGGCTCGCCGATCTGAACAACGGCCAATGGAACGTCCCGGAGGTCCGATCCCTGCTGAATGAAACACTGAAGAAAGACGGTAGATCTAACGACGATGGGCCGGAGTCCGCGCTTTCGATATCGGGGCACGGGACGATGCGGGTTCAGGCGCGGCGTCTTCCAGCAAACGGGATGCAAAGCGCCATGATCGTCCTGTCCGTCCGAGAGGCCGCCGCGGAGAAGAGTAACGACGCTGAAGCCGGCGGGCCTACGCGGAAGCCGGAAGAGGAATTGGAGTTTTCAGAACGCCGCTACCGGCGTTTGTTTGAATCGGCGCATGACGGCATCCTCATCCTCGATGCTGCGACCGCCAAGGTGCTTGAGGTAAATCCCTTCATGAGTGAACTGCTTGGCTATCCCAAGGAACACTTTCTGGGAAAGGAACTGTGGGAGATCGGCGTCTTCAAGGATGCCGAAAGCTCAAAGAAAGCTATGGCGGCGCTGCAGAAGGCCGGTCATATCCGTTACGAAGATCATCCGCTGCAACACAAAGACGGCAGGCAAATTCCCGTCGAGTTCGTCAGCAACGTCTACCCGGAAGGCAGCCGGAAGGTAATTCAATGCAATATTCGCGACATCGCCGAGCGCCAGCGCCTCGCGCAGGAATTGGCAAAAGCCAAGAAAGCCACTGAGGCGGCTAGTCGATCCAAGAGTGACTTCTTGGCTAATATGAGTCACGAGATCCGCACGCCGATGACCGCCATCCTCGGATTTGCGGAGATGCTGCTGAACAAGAGCCCGGAGGAGTGCGCCGAGGCCGGCTGCGTCCAGATCATAAGGCGCAATGCCGGGCACTTGCTTGAACTAATCAATGAAATCCTCGATCTGTCGAAAGTCGAGGCCGGAGCGATGGCGGTGGAGCGTATTGCCTGCGACTTGCCCTCGCTGCTGTCGGAGATCGTCTCGCTCATGCGTCCGCGGGCAGTGGAAAAAGGATTAGGATTCGGCATCGCGTTCCAGGGGCCGATTCCGCGCTTCATCCGAAGCGACCCAACGCGTTTTAGGCAGATCTTGGTCAATCTGCTCGGCAATGCAATCAAGTTTACCGAATCTGGAAGGATCGACATGCGGGTCATGGCCGGGGCCGCCAAAGGGTTGAACATCGAGCTGCGCGTTGACGTGATCGACAGCGGGCTGGGAATGGCGCCGGAAGTCGTCGAACGGCTGTTTCGGCCATTCGCCCAGGGCGATGAGACTGTTACGCGCAAGTTCGGGGGAACCGGCTTGGGCCTAACCATAAGCAGGCACTTGGCCAGACTGCTGGGCGGCGATGTCACAGTCGCTTCGCAGCCGCGTATCGGAAGTACGTTCACTGTGACGATCGATGGCGGCCCCTCTGCCGGTGTGGAACGATTGGATGGTTTGACGGAAGCCACGCTGCCTGGAGCGGTCGATCGGAAAGTACAGGCCGAGATCCACCTGCGCGGCCGCATTCTTCTAGTGGAGGACGGCGCTGACAATCAGCGGCTGCTGCGGATGCAACTGAGCGGTGCGGGAGGGTCGGTGGTCATCGCTGCGAACGGGCAGATCGCTGTCGATCTGGCCACGACCGAGCCCTTCGATCTGATCCTGATGGATATGCAGATGCCCGTCATGGACGGCTATGCCGCCACCATTGAGCTACGCCGCAGAGGCATGACCGTGCCAATCATTGCCCTGACGGCCTATGCGATGGCGGAGGACCACGCCAAATGCCTAGCCGCCGGTTGCAGCGCTTACGTGTCTAAACCGGTGGACGAGTGGACACTCTTGACGGCGGTCAATCAATACCTGGGAAAGCCGACGCCCAACGATCGTACGGGAAGTATCGCTCTCTCACCGCTTCCATCCTCGGTGGCCGCGGGCTCCGACCCTATCAAGAGCAGCTTAGCTGGCGATCCGCGCATGATGGAGATTATCACGGGATATATCGACCGCCTTCCGGGAAAAGTGCGCAAAATGCTCGATCTGCTGGAGCACCAAGATCTCGCTGAACTGCAAATTTTGGTTCATGACCTTCTGGGCACAGCGGGCGGGTATGGCTTTGCCGCCCTTTCCCAACCCGCCCGAAAGGCGCAAGAATCGATCCGGGCAGGCGCGGCTCTGGAGCCGATCACGTCGGAAATCGAATCGCTGATCGAGGTAATACGCCGGATCGAGGGATATGACGAGTTTAAAGCGCCCGCCGGCATTGTCGGATGAGTTGGATGCCCGGGCTACTTCCGCCCTCTGTACTGCCACGGCAATCGCGCAGCCGGTTCAAGGCCCGCGTCAGGGCGTCGACTTGGTCGTCGGCATGGCCGTGTGTACACGTGGGAGCCGTTCCGGCGAGTATGTCACTCAGTTAGCGATTTTCAGGCCACCGCTGACGGCGGCGCGGCGATAGCAGCGCTGAGTCCGGCACGCGAAGCTGGTGCATAATGGCATTCATATGGCGAACTTTGAGCCCTTCGGATCGTCGGACTACTTTCCCCGGGCGGTGTGGCCGGGATCGCCGCCGGGCACGAACACGGCATCAATGCGAGGCAGTTGGCGGGAGAGATAGACCATCATGGCGATCCTCTTGCATCAGTTCGTCGAGTGTGGGGCGGTGCAATTTACCCAGCTTTGAAAAGCCCATCTCACCCGCGCGTCCGTTTCCAGGGCATCCAGCGTGGCGCGGCTGACTGCGGCCTTGCGCGCGAGCGCGGCCTGACTGAGTTTGAGCGATTTGCGACGCTCGGCGACCTGTTGGCCTATGAAGATCGGGTCCAGCATGTTGCCTAGTATATTGGGCATTTGCGCTATTTGCAACCGTTCCGGATGCGGATAATGCCCCCGATCCTGCTCCGCCATCCGTGGCGCGCCAACCAAGAGCCGGTTTTCGGCATGGATGTCAGCGAAATTGCGTGTCAGCGAGATGTCGGCGAGATTGCGGCGCTGCTGTAAATCACTGTAATATAGGGTCGCCAACTTCGGCTTACGCGGGGATTCACCCTTCACAATTGGGCGAGCAGGCTAGCACGTATTGCCAAACCTGGATTTGCAGGTCGCCGGCACTGTTGCGATAGGCCACGGCGAAAGTAACATAGTCGAACGAGCTGATATCCACCATCGCTATGCTGTACACGCTTGCATATTCCCCGTAACTGCCGGTCACGATCCCGTTCCCGAGCTGGTCGAACACCCTCAGATAATACGCTCCGCCGCCGTTCGGCGGTGTGTCGGCCATGATGAGGGTGGTTTGGCGAGCAGCCAGGACGTTCCAAGGGGTAACCTCATAAGGGCCGCCGGTGGTTTGCACATCCAGGTCCTGGTTCCAGGCTGAAAAGTAGGCTGCGCCATTCGAGGGATCGACCAAGCCGGTATAAAAGGCGTTGGAGAAGGAAGAGCCGCCGAAGTCGACAATCCCAGAAATTACAGAGATGTTGTCGGCAGGAGTGCTGGTATAGGTGGAACTCCCTCTCACTACGGTGCCTGTGCCGTAGAGCCACTGGATCAGCTCCAGGTAGCCCCCGCCGTCTTGAACCGCAGTAACGACTTCGTAATTGCTGTCATGCAAACAGGCGATGCTTACCCCGCCGATGGCGCCGGCATACGCGGTGCTGCCGAGTTGGATTTGGTTGCTCGAATTGAGACTCCAGAGCGACACTTCGAGGTCGCCAGCGGAGTTGCTCATGGCGGTCATAAACGACGGATACCCTTTCGCATTATAGACCGATGTAACCGACACATCCGGGGAACCATAGAACGCGGCATCTCCCTGGATTTCAGAGATCAGTGAGATTGCCCCGCTGGTTGATACCTCCCAGTAGCTGATGTCCAGGTAGCCGTGGACGTTGACCATTGCGGTGGTAAATGCCCCACTGACACCTGCATCCAGTGCATAGGGCGACGAGATGGCGATCGCGCCCGCTTCACCGGCGGAAGAGATGACCTTCCCGGCGACCGAACTGTTCTCGCGCGCCAGGCGATTGGTCCGGAGGTTGGCACGCCACGCGATCACCTCCAAGTGCCCGCCGCCGTTGATCACGGCTGTCACGAACTGGTCCTGGGCCACTTGCACGGCGGCTACCGACTTGATCGCTCCCGCGCTATTGCCGAACAGCGGCGAAAGCTGCTGGGCGGTGGCCAGCGCTGGGGCGAGAGTCATGATGGTAAACAGGGCGAGCGGCCGACAGGCCGCCAGCGCTCGATGATACTGTGTTCGGATCTGCATTTTGTCTTCTCTCCTTTTGGCGGCCATGGCGAGGATGGTCCGCGTTTTGCAATTGAGTTGTTTCATTTTCGTTGTCCTTTCGCTTTAGTTTCACTGAGATTCCCGGCTCGCCGCGATGCGCGGAGAGTGCGGGACGCTCTCTCATACACTCTTAGGCGCAATTCGACGGCGGTTTTCCCGCCCCGCGCCGAAAAAACTTTGCTTGGTCTCATGCGCGCCCCCCGGCCTTCTGCAAGCTCCCTCCTCGGCAACTGCCGATGATGCGACAGACGAATGTCCGGCTCCCCGGCATGCCCGAATAACTCCGGATGCAGATAATGCCCCCGATCCTGCTCCGCCTTCTCCACCTCCAGCGGAATGCGGTGCGCGTTGGCCCAGGCGTCCTGCCGCATTCCCGTGACCTGCCAGGTCACCTTGACGCCGGGCCTGTCGGTGCGAACGACGAAGCTGCCGTTGGCGATTTCCACCGCCACCGCGGCGCCTAGCCCTTCCACGCCAGTGCCGCCGAAATACAGGCCGCCCTCGTTCGGCCCGCCAATGCCGTAGATGGCTGTGCCCCCATTGCTAAACTGATCGACCTCAAACGCATTGCCGCTCGATGTGGCTTGCCCCAAGAAGTGCAGCGTCATTGTGCCCGCCGGCCCTTGCGGAGCTTGTGGACCTTGAGGGCACTGGGACCTTGAGGGCCTTGCGGCCCTTGCGAGCCTATGTCGGTAACCGCCAGATCGACGTACCCCGTTCCGGCGCTGGTCTTCACCTGCAAGCGTTGTGTTCCTCCCGACCCCGCCAGACCGTCGAGAAGTCCCCGATAATCTGACCGGTCTGGTACGAAGTCATCGTGAGAGGGCTGCCATGCACATCGACCTTAGGCACGCCGGTGCCCGCCACCAGGTTGTTGCCCTCAATCACGATTTGGCCGGTCCCGTTGTTGATGGCGGCGCGCAGAATGGCCGGCGCCGCCGCGGCCGGGGGCTGCTGTTGCGCATGGGCCGTGTTAGACAACGCGAGAACCGCGGCCAAGGCAGGCGCCCGCTGCCGGCAGAAGATTGGTTCGATTCGTCACGGCGGGTCTATGGGTCTCGAACGCTCTTTTCGTGCCCTCTTAGGCGCAATTCGAGGGCGGTTTTCCCGCGGGGCAAAAGGCTTCGATTTTCGTGCTAGCCTGAAACGGTGTATGGGATCGGAAGCCGGCCCGCACGCAGTCACAGCCTTGCTACGCGAGTGGTCCGGAGGCGATAAAGAAGCGCTGGACCGCCTGGTTCCGCTCGTTTATGACGAGCTTCGCCAGATCGCGCAGGCCCAGTTGCGCAAGGAGCGCCACGCGCGCACCATGCAGCCGACCGCGCTGGTGCACGAACTGTACTTGCGCCTCGCCGGTAGCCAGCAACTCACGTTGGCCGACCGTGCGCACTTTCTGGCCGTCGCGGCAAGAAACATGCGCAAGATCCTCCTGGACCAGGCGCGCCGGCGCAACGCCGATAAGCGGGGCGGCGGCGGCGAAAAGCTATCGCTCGACGAGGCCCTGGCCGCCGGGCTGGAGCGTCCCGCCGTTCTCATCGCGATGGACGACGCGTTGAACGTACTCGCCACGCACGACCCGCTGCTGGCGGAGTTGATCGAACTGCGCTATTTCGGAGGACTCACCGCCGAGGAGTCCAGCGTGGTGGTCAAAAAGGAAACCCGGGAAATCCAGCACGACCTGGCTCTGGCCAAAGCCTGGCTCCGGCGGTACCTGGCCGCTTAGCTGCAACGCCGCGAGTGTCCGGTCACCGCGTCACCGGCCTGGCGAAAAACCCGTTGGTGTGACCTTTCTTGCCCAAGTGGTAGCCGACGAACCAGTTGCTGTTGTTCATTCCGTTGGTGTAACATCGAGCTTCGCCGCCGCCGGACCGGTGATCGGCGTGAACTGGCCGTTGGAAGTGTTATGGAAGATCACGTTCTCATTGTTGATGCCGGTAGGGATGGTGGTGCAGGGCACCGAACCCGGCGCGGTCATGGTCGGGAACTGGTAGCGCCTCTGGGCGCTGGCGGCGACGGCGGTGAAAACGATCAAAACAGCTTCCACAAATCTCTTCATGATGGTTTTCTTGCGTGGTTTCGATTTCGAGCAAACGGTGGCCTGAAATTCACCGACACCCTCTTAGGCGCAAAACGGCGGCGATTTTCCCAAGGCCTCGAGACCCGACTGCAACCATACCTGCCCGTTTAAGGTAAATCCAGCTCGAGCGAGTAGAGATCCGAGTTGCTCCGTTGGATCGACACCATCGGGGCGTCGGTTGGGTCCAGGCCGACGAATTCGTAGAGGGTTGGGTCCGATTGCGGAATACTCCCGGCGCTCGCGACCTGCTCCGGCCGCCCTCCGCTCGACGCTACCCGGAAAATCGGCTGCCTTGGCTGGTCAACGGCCTGATAATAAATGAAGTCACCGCGAGAGGAACGGTATCCCAAGTGCGACCCGCACTGCGCCACCAGCACCGATTGCTCGCCAGTGACGATGTCGATGCGACGTGCCTCCCGGCCGCCGAACACCACTACATGTCGGCCATCCGCCAGCCAAACAGCGCCTTCGGCCCCGCTAAGATTCGTGAGGGACGTGGTCGCTCTTGTTTTCCAGTCCAGGATGGTCAGTTTGTAGTTGGAACCGCCCCGTTTGGACCGCAAGGTGTCCAGCAAAAGCACTTTAGTGCCGTCCGGAGAGAATCGCGGTTGGGTGAACCTGGCGTGTTCATCTCCGATTCTCTGCGGCATTCCCCCGCCCAATGGGATGGTGTACGCCGCCGGCCCCCGACCGGGCACGAACGCCCCGAACGCAATCATCGACCCGTCCGGCGACCAGTTCGGTGTGTAGGCGCGCATACCCGGCGGAGTCAGCCGCGTCGCCTCACTTCCATCCGGCCGGCTGCGCCAGAGAATGTCGCCAGGCGTCGAAGTGTATGCGATCCACCGTCCGTCCGCCGAAAAGCCGATGTACCTCGCGGGCACGCCAGCCAGAAACGGCCGAAATTCGCCGCGTCCATCATCATAACGGGCATCATAACGGGCCAATTCCGTCCGCACTTGATAAGACACGAAAAATGCATACTTCCCCTCCGGGCTCGCCGCCAGTTGATCGATGCGAGCCGGTGTCGAATGGATCAGCGTGGGTGTGGATTCCTTGCGTCCGAGCCATGCAGAACCCTCCCGGGTTGCCCAGATGTTGAATCCCCCACTTCCGTATGACCGGAAAAAGTAATACCTTCCGCCGTTTCCCCACACTCCCTCGTCGATGGAACCCGCCTTTGAGGACTGTAGCCAGTGTTCAAACAAGGGGTGCGGGTTTCCTCCGCCGCTTTCCGCCTCCCATAGGCTCGCCTTGTGATTCTCGTCGTTCCACAGGGCGAACCGAAGGACCGATCCGACACTCGGCGGCGACCACCGCAGACTGTTCGGCACTCCGGCCGTATCCCGCACCTTGCACAAGCCGCCGCCATCCCGATTCACTTCAAAAACCGACTGCAATCCGCAAACAGCGATCCTGCTCGGCGGGACCGGAGAAAATGCCGCGCAGCGCGATTCGAAATTACCGACACGTCTTAATGCGCCTCCCCTTCTTGCCGCTCCTTCCCACAGGGGGTTCAGAGGTTTGCCGGAGATGTCGTTAATCTCCAGAAGCAAACGAGAGCCGTCCCGGGAAACATCGGCGACGTTCACCTCCTTGTAGGGTCCGTATAGATCCTCCTTAACTCCTCCCTCCACCGGAAGCCTCTCCACCACCTCCCGCCCCGGGGTCCCTTCCACAAAATACACATACCTGTCGTCTGCCGCAATACGTGACGGGAGCACATGGCCGGATTGCGTCAGTTGATTCACACGCAGAACGCGCGGACGAGCCGGTGTGGCCAGCCGGTACGCAACGCCCATCCCCGCCACCAGAATTGCGGCGGCCACGGCTACCGCCGACGTCCGATTTCGCTTCAGGAACTTGGATGTCCGGTAAGAGACCGTATCCGGCCTCGCACTCACCGGCCGACCGTCCAGGTAACGGCGGATGTCGCCGCCCAAATCCCCCACCGACGCATACCGCCGCCCCGGCTCCTTGCGGATCGCCATGCGCACGATGTTGTCCAGGTCGCCCGCGAGCTGCGGATTCAACTGCGCCGGAGACGGCGGTTCCTCCCGGCAGACCACGCGTTCCACTGTTGCGGGAGAAAGATCTGCTACGTCCTGCGCCTTCTTGCCCGTCAGCAATTCGTAGAGGCACAGCCCGAGCGCGTAGACATCCACCGCTGCGGTGACAGGCTCGCCCAAAACCTGCTCTGGCGCCGCATACTCCGGCGTCATCAACCGCAGGCCAACCGTCCCTCCCGCACCCGGCCCCTCATCGCCGACCATCTTGGCGATTCCGAAATCCAGCAGCTTCGGTACGCCTTCATCCGTCACCAGAATGTTGCCCGGCTTCAGGTCCCGATGGACCACCGCGTGCTTGTTCGCGTAGTCCACGGCGCTGCAGACATCGTTCCAAAGCCTCAGCCTATGGTCAATGTCCAACTCGCGCTGCCGGCACCACACGGTGATTGGCTCCCCCGCGATGAATTCCATCACCAGGTAGGGCACGCCCTGATCCGTCGATCCACCATCCAACAGCCGCGCGATGTTGGGATGCGAGAGCCGCGCCAGGATCTGCCGCTCCTGCCGGAACCGTTGCATGGTTTCCGGCGATTCGGCCGCCGCACGAACCAGCTTGATGGCTACTACCTGATGGAACTCGCCGTCATCCCGCGCGGCCCGGTAAACTGCCCCCATCCCTCCGTGGCCCAGAATCGATTCAATTCGATAAGGCCCGACGCGAGTTCCGATGCGCTGCTCGTCGGCTCCATGGTACGGCGCTTCTCCCATGGTTTCACCGGCTTCGAGGTGTTCCAGCAGGGAACGAACTTCCTTCCGCACCGTTTCGTCCTCGATCCGATCGATGAGGCCGGCCCGCTCCACAGCGGGCAGCTCTAAGGCAGCTCCGAAAAGCCGCTTCACTTCTCCCCACTGCTCCGGCCCGAGTTCAAGCATGGCCATCATTACATTTTGAAGCATCTCCCGAGAAATTTCACGCGAAATGTTCTACTAACCGGAATTCCCACGATTGGAAAACGGCCGCAAGTGTTAGCTGGCACGAGGTTGTGCTTGTTTTTCTTGCACTTGCCATGGCGGTGGTGATGGTCGAATGGACAAGTTCCTTCTCGCTCACGAGATCAAGTCGGACTTCAATTAAGCCCCTAGCGAGATGGCCGAACCGCTTTCCCACTCCTGCAGCATCCGTTGTCCAAACCCCGCAGATTCCGAATGCGGCTTCGTATAAGCGTTGAACTTCTCTTGCCGTCTCCGGAACCGTTTTAGTCGACGCGTTCCAGAGTCTGTCTGATCTTCGTCAGCCCGCGCCACGCTGGATGCCCTGGAAAACGGACGCGCAGGCGAGATGGGCTTTTCGAAGCTCGCTAAATTGCGCGCCGTTTGCAACTATTTTGCCTGATACGCTAGGTACTGGTCAGATCGGCTAATGCGAGGAGCCCTTCCTGAGAGCCACTGCATTCATACAGTAGCGCAAGCCGCTGGGCGGCGGACCGTCCGGGAATACGTGACCGAGATGCGCATCGCACGTGTTGCAGATGGTTTCCACCCGTTTCAGGAACGCGGGTCCATCAAAGCGATATGCAATTGCATTGACCGCCACCGGCTGGGTGAACGAGGGCCAGCCCGTACCGGACTCGAATTTCTCCGCAGAGTCGAAGAGCACGGTTTCGCAGCAGAGACAGGCATAGATGCCCGGCTCGAAGAGACTGCACATCTGCGAGCTGAACGGGCGCTCGGTCCCCGCCTGGCGAGTGACGCGATATTCTTCCGGGCTGAGTTGCCGGCGCCACTCCGCTTCGGTCTTGACAACCTTGCGATCCGGCGTGGGATTGCCTTCTTTGGCGAGGCGTAAAACGTCGTCCCATTGCAGCATCATGATTTATTTTATCAATGATTCTATTAGGCCGGACGCCGCCTTCATTTCGCCGGCCGGCCATGCTCCAGGCATAGCGCGACCAACTCGGAAACATTCGCTTCGCCTACACACATGACCGTGTCCGCGCCGCCCCAATAAATCTTCACGGTTCCGTCCGGCTCCGCGACCGCGCCGCACGTGAACACCACATTGTGCACGTATCCCGTAATTTCCCAAGGATCTTCCGGCTGCAAAATCCACGATTCGCTCACGCCCACGATCTTCGCCGGGTCCAGCAGATCGTGCAGCGCCACCCCCAGGCGATAGACCGATCCATCCATCGTCTGGAAAACGCCATGATAAATGGAGAGCCATCCCCGGCCCGTCTTGATCGGAGGCGCGCCGGGGCCGATCTTCATTTCGTCCCAGTGATATGGTTCGGGCCGCATCACGAGCTGCGATTGACCCCAGAAGCGCAGATCCGGAGAATACGAAATCCAGATCGACCACGGCGCGATTTCCGAATGAGGACGGTCCAGCCGGGCATACAGGCCATCAAACTTTTCGGGGAAGATCACCACATTCCGATAGTCCGCCTCGGTGATTAGCGCGACCCGTTCGACTTGCTTGAAATCCTTCGTCTTGGCTAGCGCGATGCGCACGCCATTTCGCGAGTAAGCGCTGTAGGTGATCAGGTATTCGCCTTCGAGCAGGGTCACCCGCGGATCCTCCACGCCGAACTCTTCATAAGCCGCAAAAGGCTCGTCCCGCGCGGGAATCAGAAAGGGCTGTGGATCGGCGGTGAAATGGAATCCGTCCGGGCTGCGCGCCAGGCCGATGATGGACCGCCCCGTGCGCAGATGCGAGCGGAAGAGCATGACGTATTCGTTCCCATGTCTAACCACCGCGGCGTTGTGAACGGTTTCCACGGGGTAGGGAATCGCGGCCTTGGTCAAGATGGGGTTGCCGGCGTATCGTCTAACGATGTCGGGTTTCATGACGATCTCCTCTGTTCCAATGCAAAAATCGCGCGGTAAACGCGCTCGTACGCGGCCACCATGGTCTCGATGGAGAAACGCTCCTGCACCCTTTGGCGGCAGGCGCGGCCATCGATTTCATCAAGCCGTCCCAACACCCGCGCGGCTTCCTCAACGTTGTGGACCAGGAAACCAGTTTGGCCGTCCGCGATCACCTCGCGGCAGGAACCCAGGTCCATGGCGATCACGGGAACGCCGGCGGCATTGGCTTCCGCCAGCACCAGTCCGAATCGTTCCGGGATAGTGTTCAGGTGCAGCAGCGCGCGGGCGCGCGCGAACAATTCGTTCTTGCCCGCTATGTCCACCGGCCCGATGTAGCGGATCTGCCCGTCCAAGTACGGCTCCACCCGCTCCCGGAAATATTGCCGATCCTGAACGATGCCCGCGATCAGCAGCGGCAGCCCGCTCAAGCGGGCCACCTCGATCGCCAGATGGACGCCCTTATCGGGATGAATCCGGCCCAGGAAGATCAGTTGATCGCGGCCATCGGCATGTTCCTGGAGCGGGTACAATGAGAGGTCGATGCCGTTGTAGACCGTGGCGAGGTAATTCAGCCCAGGCGCGCGGTCGGAGTCGCTGATAGAGACAAAATATCCGTCGCGATATTTCTCATAAACGGGCATGATCCTGGGAGACGAGAAACCGTGAATAGTGGTGAGGACCGGCGTCTTCACGAGGCGTGTGTAGGACAGCGCCATAAAGTCGTAATGGCTGTGGATAAGGTCGAATTCGGCGGCATGCTCGAACGCTTCGGAGATATGCAGGTATTCGGCCACCTTGGGATCGATGGCGGGGTCCTCTTCATAGCCCCTCTCGACCACGGCATGCAGGCGGGCCCGCGTGACGGAATCCCCGGTGGCGAACAGCGTCACATCCCAGCCGCGAGAAACCAGCCCTTCGGCGATGTTGCCGGCCACGGTCTCCCACGCGCCGTATTGCCGCGGAGGAGTTCGCCAGGCTACCGGCGAAAGGACCGCTATTCTCTTGTTGGCGATGGTCATACTACCTAATTCATGGCCGCCAATACTTCAGTCAGTGGGACGGTCACGAAACCCGTGGCGTAGTCTGCCAGGCCATAGGGAATGATCAGCTCGCCGTTGTGCAACAGAGCGCCGCAGCTATACACCACATTCGGCACATAGCCTTCGCGCTCGTTCCGATCGGGCATGAGCAACGGCTCGCGGAGCCGTCCGATCACTTTGACGGGATCGTCGCGATCGAGGAGGAAAGCGCCGAGGCAGTACTTGCGCATGGGCCCCACGCCGTGGCTGAGCACCAGCCATCCGGCCTCGGTCTCGATCGGAGAGCCGCAGTTTCCGATCTGGACCAGTTCCCAGGGAAAAGCGGGCTTGAGGAGCATGCTGCGCTCGTTCCAGAAGTGCACATTATCGGAAAACATCAGGAAGATATTCTCGTTGTCCTGGCGGGAGAGCATGGCGTACCGGCCCCCGATCCTCCGGGGGAACAGAGCCATGCCTTTATTTTCGGCCGCCGGGCCATTCAGGGTTCTGAATCGAAAGAGGAGGAAGTCGGACGTCTCCACCAATTCGGGCATGACCACCTTGCCGTCGAAGGCGGTGAAGGTCGCATAGTAAATGCACTTGCCCTCGTCGTTCCGGAAGCAAACGAAGCGGGCGTCCTCAATGCCGTTGCGCTGGGAGGGTGTGGCTGGGAAGATAATGCGTTGGGATATCTGCTGTTCGGGATGGAACTGCACTTCATAGTTGGACCGGGCCAGCATCCAAATCCCTTGGGAAGCCATCTGATCCTGTTGTGTCATGCCGTCCGGCAGACGGAACTGCTCGGCCTGCAGACTGGCGCGCAGTTCGTCGAGCGCGAACGACTCCCCCAGTTTGTGCATCACCCGGCGGACAAATTCGCCAGTGAGTCCCAGTTCCGAGAGTTTTCGCCGGAACAGCGCCTTCTCGTACACCAGGTTTGGAATCTGGCGCGGCTCGATCAGGAATCCGTCGGGAGGAAATACTTCGATCCGCTGGTCGTGATGGACGATGCCGCTGCGAAAAGTGATGGAGGAAATGTGGCCTTCCCCGGTGGCGCGCAGGCTCAGAATAAACCGCATAGATCCCGGCGGGAGATCCGTCTGGTCGGGATCTCGAACCATGGAGGGATTGAACAGCGCAGCGGATTCCAAAGAGTATTCGGCCAGGAAATAGGACCCGATCAATAACCGCCTTTCTTCGGAAATCTCCGCATCGGCCAGCAGCGACTCGCGGACCTGTTCGAAGCGTTCCTGAAAGACTGTGCGGATCTCCTGGTGGCGCTGGGAGAACTCCGCGGAGATGCCGTCCAGGAGGGCGCCGACGACGACTTCCGGCATCTCCATGATCCTGCCGACGATCCCGGCAACCCGTTGGAAATCCCCTGGATTGAAGGGTCGCAGCAGAACGCGCGACTGGTTCGGCTTCAGGATCGTGGCGGATCGTTTGAGGTGAATGGACATTGAATCAGCGCGCACCGGCGCCGGCAGAACCGGCATGGCTTTCCATCAATCCACCTCGCCCCGTTCCGCGGCAGCCGGGAAATGCAGCGGATCCCGCAGGTTTTGCAGCTCCCGGTAGTAGTAGATCGGAGAAGGCTGCTTTCCCCTGAACTTCAGCGCCTTCAGGAACTCGATCTCCTCTTCTGTGACATCGGCGCTCAAGGACGAATCCCTTAGGAATTGTGCCAGCCCGGGTTCCATGGCGAAAGGACCCCGAGGCTCCTGTTCGGCAAACTCAAACCGCTTCAAGCCGTCCGCCGTGAGCCGCTGGTTCAGCACCACTGTCATGCCAAAGGTCTTGAGGTCGATATCCCAGGAATCGATCATCGGATCCAGGAACGAGATGCACTTTTCAACCGAGACGTTGAAGACCTCCGTGTCCAGGAACTCGAGCACGGCCACTCGCATTTGTGCATAGCTGCGGCCGCTCAATTGGGCCATCAGGCGCAGCCACTCTTCGCTGCGCAATTCCTCTTTGGCAACCCCCTGGGCCACATCCAGAAGCTTTTGGGTGACCAGCCGTTCCAGTTCCCCAAACGGCTCCTTCTCGAAAATCCGGCGCACTTCGTTCTGCCGGGCCGGATCGCATTTGCGCAGAATCAACGCGCGGCATTCTTTGAATAAAGGCCGCGCAGGCTCCGCAACTCTTTTCCGCAATTCCTCTTTACGCTGCAGCTCCGCCAGATTCGAGATCTCGCCGCTCGGAAGCCGCAACGCCTTGCCGATCTTTTCATAGATGTCGGTGCGTCCCGGCGCGGGAGGAGCCTTCTTCCGGGCAAGCAACTGCGAGATGTACGATTCGGTCACCTGCGCGGCGGCGGCCAGATCTTTCTGCTCAAGCCCCAGTTCTTTCAACCGGTTCTTGATCAATAGGGAAACGTCCACGGAGGATCCTTTTCGATGCTTAACCAAAATCGGTTAACCACAACTATCATATTGCCACAGAAGCCCTTGACAAGCAAGTGTGCTTAACCGATAATAGTAACGTCTGAGCGCTTCCGCCCACCCACGGATCGTCTGAACTAAGTCAGGCGCTCCGATCCCCAATTCCTTAGGTCCTGGTCATCTAGTATCGAGGCACACCATGACAGACGCCATCGCAGCGGGCAGCATCTGGATTCAAGGAAGCGCCCATCTCCCAAATTCCGTGCGCATCCCCGGCGACCCGGATTCGAGTGGCTGGGCAACTCTTAACGGCGCGCGGTCCACCTTCGAAAAGGAAGTCCAGGAAGCCGGATGGACGTTCTTCTTCTTGGCCGGGGAGATCAAGGCCACCGTATTCGGCTTCGACAGGCAAAAAATACTGCGCGCCGCGTTCAAACGGCT
>Ga0302326_10001668_pt1 | contig 55981 bp, 48 predicted proteins | sample Palsa_T0_3_FD_202264 | JGI IMG/M metagenome (GOLD analysis project Ga0302326, IMG submission 202264) | Peat permafrost microbial communities from Stordalen Mire near Abisko, Sweden - Palsa_T0_3 | ecosystem: Environmental > Terrestrial > Soil > Palsa > Peat permafrost | place: Sweden: Abisko...
CTGACGCGCACGAAGGCGCCTGTCGTTTCAACAATGCCCATGATCCATTTCGGGCAGCGGCAACGTCTGTAATAGGGATCTGACTGCGCGCAAGGAGGGTAGTGACGAGTGTAGACGCTCAACATAAATGCCTCCGGGAGAAGGTGAGCCCACCGGAAGCATTGTACGATAATTGTACGAAACTAGGTAGCTGCCTGCAACCTATTCAATCTACAGCATTAAAATTGGTGCGGAAGGGGGGATTTGAACCCCCACGCCTTTCGGCGCCACCCCCTCAAGATGGTGTGTCTGCCAGTTCCACCACTTCCGCACTTTGTGAAATCATTTGCAATCAATAGCTTCGCGAGTTCGTCCCGTGAGGGCATTTCCGACCACGGGATTCTGCACCGACTCCTTGCACTCGATGCGCTCTTCCCGTCGCTGCAAGTTCGCCAGCCGCGCAAACAGCTTGTGGATCGCAGTCCCGCAGGTGTACGTAGCGCATCGTGGTTTTAATGTTATCGTGTCCGGCGGCATCCTGCAACGTCAGGGGGTCCCGCGCCCACGCGGTGGGCGTGAACCAGCACTAACCGTTGGTTGAGACCATCCGTGTTCGGTTCGCACCTGCTAAAGTCTTCCATGTCACCCATCCATGCCCCATCCCATCCTGCTCTACGACGGCGTCTGCGGACTCTGCAACCGCCTCGTCCAATTCATCCTTCGCCGCGATCGCAACGCCATCTTCCGTTTCGCCCCGCTGCAAAGCGCGCTCGCTGCCCGCGTCCTCGCCCAACACGGCGCCAGCCCCAACGCTCTCGATACGGTCTACGTCGTCGTCAACCCTGATCCAATGAGCCAAGATCCAACCATGCACGACCCAGCCGAAACTCGGGCGAACGAATATCTTCTCTCCCGGTCCGATGCCGTTCTCTTCGTCCTGCAACGACTCGGTGGTCGTTGGCGCGTAGCCGCAATTCTTCTCCAGATGGTGCCCAGATTCCTTCGGGAAGCGACTTACAACGCCATAGCCCGGCGCCGCTACCGCATCTTCGGCCGTTCCGAAACCTGCATTCTTCCCAGCCCGCAGGATCGCAGCCGCTTCCTCGATCTCTAACCCGCCTCCTTTCAAACGCTTCCTTCCCGTGGGTACTAGACCCTCTGCCCTCATCCCGTTCTTCGCCGCCTCCCTCCGCGATTCCTTATCAAACCGAGCCACTACCGAGGCGTGTTATCCTCACTTCCTGCAAGATTGAGCCGTTCACTTGAGGACTGCATGGCTACCGCGAAGAAGAGCAAAATCCCTCCCGCTAAGTTAGATCTTTACGAAAAGCTGATCGCAACTCATCCCGAGATTGAACGTAAAGGCGCGGTCCATCCTTATACTTCGCTGAATGGTCACATGTTCACCTATCTGGATCAGACCGGCACGATGGGCATCCGGCTGCCGGAAGATGAAGTCGAGGCGTTCCTGAGGAAATGCAAGACCACTTTGTTCAAGTCCTACGGCGTGGTTAAGAAGGACTACGTGACCGTGCCCGACACATTATTGAAAAATACAAAGGAGTTGAAGAAGTATCTGGAAATGAGCTACGACTATGTCAAAACGCTGAAGCCCAAGTGATCTGGCAAACGCCGCAGTTCAGAAAGGATTGCTCAATGAACTTCTTGCGTGTCGTTCTCGCAGCTGTTGGCGCATTCATCGCCTACTTTCTCCTGGGAGGCCTGGCCTTCGCTTTGCTGCCCCTTCGTGCCGAGTTCCTAAAATACCCCGCCGTGTACCGCTCGCAGCAAGGCCAGATGAGCCATATGCCGGCCGGAATGGCCGCCATGTTTCTGTCAATACTCGCGCTGGCGGTAATTTACGCAATGCTTTACCAGGGCGGCGCCAGTCTCGCCGAAGGTGTACGCACCGGCGCCCTCTTCGGGGCGCTTATCGGAGTTTATTCGGTTGGCTCTTTCGTGGTGCATAACTACGTCAACCTGAACATCGGGCTGAAGCTCACGCTTGAACAAGCGGCAGCTTATTTTGCTGAGTGGACTGTCGCTGGCTTGGTGATCGGCGTCATCTACCGTCCCACGGCGGGCCACTAGCCGGTGTGTGGTCGCCTGGGCTTTCTCGGGAACCTAAGCGCCGACATTACAGCGGGGAGGTCGGCCAGCCTTTTTCTACCGGCTCGACCGGGGCCGCTGCCGCCTGGGGCTGCGTTTCTTCTTATCGGTTGCGGCCAATCGCCACGCCCCTCGCAACAGATCGCGCATGGCATCGGGATGCACTCGGGACATCCGCACCAGCACCCACTCGTAATTAAGGTAGTGATCGGTGGTGTAGTAGGTCTCCGGATCGGCCGCCATTAGCTCGGCGCGTTGCTCAAAATCCGTTCGCACCACCAGCGCGTCGCCCTCCTGATGCAGGCGCGCGAACAGTGCGCCGCCCACCTTGAACGCCGGTGTGCCATAAGACGTGCTTTCTTCCACATCGGTGAGGGACCGCGCCATCTGGCGTATGCTCTCAAATGTTACCGCCATAGTTACCGTCGCCCCCCAGCCAGCCCGAAAAGTATAGCGCGGCGGGATGGACCTTAACAGATTAGCGGTGCCGCCCGTTGAAACCGGGGTGCCGCAAGGTCCTAAGCGGCTCAGAAGCGACAAATTGTTGACGTTGTAAGAGCGAGATTGCGCTACAATAGCTGTTCGCTAAGACTGCGGTCGCACCCCCGCGACCGTCAATAGGGTCGTCCCCGAGTAAAATTATGTCTCAGATGAAGCGATGGTTTTTCTGTCACTCCGCGCTTGTAATGGCGGGGATTTTTTTGGGCCAGTTCTTCCTGTGGGTTGGCGCGGCAGCGGGGCAGGGCAACATCGAGCTCCGGATGAGTGACGTGCCGCAAACTTTCTGCCCCGATCTGCAAAAGCTGGTGGTAACCGTCGTCGACGAAAAGAAGGCTCATCTCGACCGTCAGGCGGTGGTAAAGCTCCACGATAGAAGAAAAAACATCGACTCCTGGGACACTACCTCGAATGATTCCGCCATCACCTTTTGCAGCATCGATTTTGGAGATTTCGACCTGGATGCCAGCGCGGTCGGATACCTGACCGAGCACAAGGATGTGCATCTCTCTGGTGCTATCGGCAACGTTCCAGAGCGTGCGGTCCAGCTCGTGATGCACAAGGACCCGACTGCCGTCGAGTTGAGTATTTCTGACGATGCCATACCCGCTGGCGCTCGCAAGGATGCGAAACTTGCGGTTGCTGCCCTGAGGTCCGCAAATCTTAAGGAGGCGCAGAAACGGCTTGATAAGGTTTACAAAGTCGCCCCATCGAGTTCGCAGATCAATTTCCTGTATGGATATCTGTACCTGCAACTCAAGCAATCCGATAAGGCAGAAACGTACCTGAGCCACGCCGTCACGCTTGATCCTCGCAGATTGCAGGCGCTCACGCTGCTGGGCCGGGTGCAGCTCGAGCGTAAGGAATATGAAGCCGCGCGCAAGACGCTGGAGCAGGCGGTGGTGGCCGACTCCCGCTACTGGCTGGCGCACTATCTGCTGGGAGACACTTACCTGCAGCTCAAGGAATACGAAAAGGCGCAGGAGCAAGCCCAGCTTGCCATCGGCGAGGGCAAAGGTCCCGGAAATGTGGCTCAATTGGTTTTGGGGCAGGCGCTGGCCAACCTGGGGCACGACGAGGAAGGAATCAAAGCGCTGAAGATCTTCTTGGAGACCAATCCGAGTAACACTGCGATTCCGGGCGTCAAGGCTTTGATTACCCAGATCGAAAACCGCGACGCTGGCATAGCGTCGGGAACGGAAGCGAACACGGATCTGGCGCTCGCCGCCTCGGCGCCATCTCTTCCCGAGAGCGCCTGGGGACCTCCTGGAGTGGATGAACTGAAGCCGTCGATTGTTGCGGGCGTAAACTGCCCCTACCAGCAGGTGATCGAAGGCTCCGGCGAGCGTGTAAAACAGTTTGTGGATAACATCGCTAAGTTCGCCGCGATCGAAGACATGGTGCATGAGCAACTCGATAAGGCTGGCAATCCCGTCACCAAGGAAACCCGCAAATTCACCTACGTCGCTTCCATCACGGAAGACCAACCGGGCTTTCTGCAGACCGATGAGTATCGCAACCTGCGTTATGGAATCACGGAACTCCCTGACCACATCGTCACTTCGGGCTCCATGACTTTGGCGCTCATCTTTCATCCCGATCTGCGCGACAGTTTCGAAATGTCCTGCGAGGGTTTGGGCGATTGGCGCGGGCAGTCGGCCTGGCTGGTGCACTTTCGCCAGCGTGACGACAAGCCCAACCGCTTCGCGGAGTATTACGTCGGCTCGCAACACTATCCGATGAATATGAAGGGGCGCGCCTGGATCACCACGGACAACCTGCAGATTGTGCACATCGACGCCGAACTGGTGAAGCCTTTGCCCCAACTTGCGGTTCAACACCAGATCGCCGAATACGGTCCAGTCCATTTCCAGAAGAAAAACCTGGACTTGTGGTTGCCGCAGAGCGTGGACACTTACCTGGAACTGAATCGGCATTACTATCGTCGGCGGCACAGCTATGACCACTACCAGTTGTTCTCGGTAGACTCGACGGACAAGTCGGGGCTGTTCAAATCAGATGAAAAGACGCCGCTCATGAAAAACGCGCTCCCCAGCGCGCCCATCCAAAAACCCTGAAGTAAAAGCCCGAGAAGGCGCCCAGCTTTGTCTCCGCCAAAGTGTAGCCCTCGAATTTGGTGTCCAGCGTCTTGTATTCCGCACCATATTGTCTCTGAAAAGTCTCGAAGCAAGCCGCGCTTTGCCATCGATCGACCGTCAGGAAGATGTTCGGTTCGTCAGCGGAGCGGAGAAGTTCGGTGCCCAGATAGCCTTCCGCAGCCGGAAGAGATTTGCCCAATCCCCATTGCAGCCACTCGCGGCCTTGAATTGCTGAATGCGTTCCTCTCGAACCATGAGCTTCCAGATGATGATGTGCATGAACCTCAGCTTACCTGCCCGGAGCCGGCCGAAGGAATCTATGCCACTCGCAGCACAGCGCTAAGAGATCAAGAGAGCCCTGACCGGCCGGATTTCGGTTTCACGCCGAGTGGCGCTCTTTGAACTCCTCAATCTTGACCTTGGCTTTGGCTTTCGTGTCATCCACAGACTGGCTCACTCTCTCCCGCCTCTGGGCGGCTTTCTCGGAAGCGGCCTGTCTGTGCGATTCGTGGATCTGCTTCGCGGCGTCCTTGGCATCGCCCCAGGTTTCCTTCACCGCACCTTTGGTTTGATTGACCACGCCTTTGTTCGCAAGCTTTTTGCTGCCAATACTTTCTCCGACGCTCTGCTGCGCTTTGCCGATTGCCTGATCGATTTTGCCAGTCACCTGATCCTTATTCACGAGTTCCTCCTGTATTTTTGTGTAGCTGCGGCATCCTCTGCATACGAGTGAGATCCCCCAACCTCTAAATCCTACGGGTTCGCGTCGCGCAAGCCATCGGGAGACAGGGTAGAGAGCCTGAATTTGAACAGCAGCATTGTGCCGTAGTTGCGACACGTACAGCCGAGTCACGCCCGCTTGCGGATTTTCGTTGTCTTCTTTCCTGCGGCAAGTGGTTTCTTGCGAGCTACGGCGGCAGTCTTCTTCTTTTTTTTCTTTTTGGTTGCGGCTTTGACTGGAGGCAGCAATTCCGCTTTGGGCTGTTTCGCCATGCGATGGTGGCCATGCTGCAGTGGTTGGATGCGAGCGGCTTCTTCTTCCGTTCGCAGCTGAGTGTCGGCAGCTTTCTGCCGCTCTTCCTCGAGGTATTCTGCAATCGTCTGAGTTGTCATGGCTGCAGTGTGCCAGAACGGTCTCGTCCAAGCTGTGCTGTTTTGGCCACTCGGTAACAATTCATGGGCGCCACGAGGGATGTCATTGCGGTCGGGCTGAAAGCCCGGTGAGAGCCTGCATTTGTGCAGCGCCAACAACGAGGGCTGCCCTTCTTACGCTGAGCCCTCCCGCTGTTCGTCGCCGGGGACGCTCTGCATGGGACTTTCGGCGGACCACGTAGGGACGGGCGGCAAGAACAGCGGGCGGTAATGACGGCGCATGCAGGAATGGCATCTCACAACTTGCAGGAAGAAGAACCCACAGAATTCATCCCGCCACGTCGCCGGCCGGGAAGTGAATATTTCATCCCTGCCGCAATAGGGGCAGTCATTCCATCCAATCCTACGCATGAGGACAACCTCTCAAACCAAACCGTCAAAAGAATCAGGTACCGGTCATCCCGAGATTTCATCCCAAGTAGCGGAATCGCGTCTGTGCAAAATTGCACACCTTGGCGGAATATGATCGTCAGAATCCGATCTGCGGGTCCGCCCGGCCCGTCTGCCCGCCCGCCGAAAACCGCGACGGACGGGGCAGCCTCAGGTTTAAGATAGTGCCGACAATCGCGCCGGGGAAAGCTGGGCCAGCTGTGATCCGTCAAGACGTTGTTCCCATCAAAACCGGGTCGATCAGACTTGGTTTTGGCATCGAGCCGTGCAAAAGACGGCGCGATAAGTCCGCGCCTTGCAAATCGTTACAGCCGATTTGCACTTTCGCACCGCTCCTGCGGCGACGGCGCTCGTAGGGTCTTGGAGTGGGAACAACGTGTTGAAAGATCACAGCCAGCCCCCGAGTCCCCGAGGCCATTTCGAACCGGTCGAATCCGGAAGCCCTAATTCTTGTCGGATTTTGCCTCAGCTTTTGCTCCGCGCACTTCCGCAAGGAACGGCCGAGCTGCGGCTGGAACTGGCACTTTGCCCAACAGCAAAGCCCGAGTTGTGACGTTGTCCCCATAGATCGCACGCCGTGAATCGTCGTCTTGGCGCAGCGATGCACCTGTCAGCGTGAGCCCAGCGAACGCGCCTTTGGCACGGGAGTAGGTCAGGATCTCTGTATCCAACTTCCAATCCGTGCCGGCCGTGGCGTGGCGTCCAACTGGACCCGCTGCCGCGGAAGCGTCCCCGCCAACTTGGAAATTACTCGAGAGTAGCCTTTGCATCGCTTTGTCATTCTGAAAGATCATTAGCACGTCCACGGCTTCCACCCCGATCTGCAGCCCCCAGCTTCCACCCGAAATCGTGATGAACGCCGGCGCGCTCCAGCCATGCGCCGTGCGGCAGGTGGCTACGCCTTTGCCTCCTTCGGCTCCAAAGACAAAGCCACCCTTGACCATGTGTGGTATAACGGCCACGCACTTTGCATGCTCCAACACTTCTTCTGGGATTCCCTTGTCGGGCGTTCCCATAATTTCGTGTAGCACGCTGGTGGCATTGTCCAGCCGGTCGGTGGCATCTTGCCGCGCCGACGCTCCCCAGCACAGCGTGCCGAGACCCAACATAGCAAATACGAACATTACTTTTTTCATGCGAATAACCTCATTTCCTTTATCTCTGCGCCGCCTCTCCGGCTTCGTGCTGTGTCTTGCGCACAAATCCGGGTCGAGATTCGGGCAAACCATCACATCGACCCTACCAAGTCAGGATTAAAACGGTCTGAGCAATAATGCTCACCGGATGAACCTTAACGATCGAGCCCAGCGGGCGGGTGGCCCAGGGTTTTGACTTCGCTGGCACAAACAAAACAGAGGGTGCCTGTGATCTTTCAACACGTTGTTCCCACTCCAAGACCCTACGAGCGCCGTCGCCGCAGGAGCGGTGCGAAAGTGCAAATCGGCTGTAACGATTTGCAAGGCGCGGACTTATCGCGCCGTCTTTTGCACGGCTCGATGCCAAAACCAAGTCTGATCGACCCGGTTTTGATGGGAACAACGTCTTGACGGATCACAGGTGCCCCGTCCTTGTGCGCAGTTTGCAAAGGAACCACGAACGCATACGCAAGGGGGTTTGCTTTTCTCGGATCACTCCCAAATCTTGTCAAGACCCCAAACTTGACCTTTTCCCCCTAACCGTATGATTCCAATCCAGAAATACGGGATTGTGCATTTGACGCAAGCCTAGCACGCGGCGTACCATTCCGGCCATGTACCACAAACGGTTCTGGAAGCGACTCGCCAAAGAAGCAACACCGTGGGCACGAGACAACATTTTCTGGGGGATCGCTGTGCTCTTAATCCCCCCGCTCGTTGTTTGGCTGAGAAATCCGAAGGTAACGCTTGACTGGCAGACGATTAAGCTCACGCTGATCCTTTACGGGATCACCATCAACATACATGCCTCGGCTGTCCACGCTAGTCCAGCTCCAACCCTTTGTCTTGGCTTCGTGCCAATAATGCAAGACAAAAAGAAAAGGCGCTGCGGACAAAGCCGACACGAATATATGGAAAACGCAAGTCCACGCATGGTTCTCAGCCATGCCCCGGATTCTACACCGCCAACCCCGCCCCGCCTTTACACCCCGTTCCCCCGCATGATAACCTCACTACTGTCACCAAGATAAATCGAAACTAGAACAGGAGTGCACCAGGTTAGTGTTAGCCAGAGAGCAAAAGAAATCCGTTATTGACCAGTATCAGACGCACGCGACTGACACGGGGAGTCCCGAGGTTCAGATCGCCATCATCAGTGAACGCATTGGCCAATTGACGGACCACTTCAAGACGCACCAGAAGGACCACGGTTCGCGCCGCGGCCTGCTCATGCTGGTCAGCAAGCGGCGTCGCTTGCTCGACTACCTCAAGAGATACGATTCCGAGCGCTATAAGACGGTCATTGGGAAGCTCGGCATCCGCAAGTAATCCCGGGAAACTGTTTCCCATAAACGTATCTGAGAACGCCGCCTTCCTCTCGAAGCCGGCCGAGCATTGAGCCAATTCACACCGTGCGTATTATCGAAGACGTATTCCGAGCCCGCCTCGGAACCGATCTCTCATGGCCGCCGCTTATCTTCCATCCATAAACATGGCTGAACGCGTTTTTCCATCCTGGCATGCCGCAGAACGTCCCGCGGAAGACCGAAGCCGAAAGCCGGAAAGCGCGACCGCTCTCCTGATCACAATAAGAAGGATGAAATATGAAACCAGAAGTTAGTAGTGTCACCGTCAGCCTTGCTGGCGGCAAAGAACTTTCGTTTGAAACCGGAAAACTGGCCAAGCAGGCCCATGGCGCGGCCGTGGTCCGCCAGGGCGATAACGTTGTGCTCGCCACCGCCACCGCCAACGCCGATCCGCGCGAAGGCATCGATTTCTTTCCTCTCACCGTGGATTACCGCGAATATACCTACGCCGGTGGACGCTTCCCCGGCGGCTTTATCAAACGCGAAGGCCGCATGAGCGAGCGCGAAGTGCTCACCAGCCGCCAGATCGACCGCCCGGTGCGGCCGCTGTTTGCCGAGGGCTTCAAGTGCGAGACGCAGGTCATCACCTTCGTGCTCTCCGCCGATAGCAGCAACGATCCCGACGTGCTCGGCATCAACGCCGCATCGTGCGCACTCACACTTTCCGATATTCCGTTCCTCGGGCCGCTCGGCGCGGTGCGCGTCGGCCAGGTCGGCGGCCAGTTCGTCATCAATCCCACCTACGACGAGATGCGCGAGAGCTTGCTGAACATCATGGTCGTCGGCACGTCGGACGGAATCGTGATGATCGAGTCGGGAGCCAAAGAGGCGAGCGAAGAAGTTGTCGTGGAAGCGATTGAATTCGCCCATACCGAGATCAAAAAGATCTGCGCAGCGATCAACGATCTGCGCGCCAAGGCCGGCAAGAAGAAGAGGGACGTCACGCCTCCGGAATTCGACCAGAAGTATTACGATGCGTTGAAAAAGAAAGTCGGCGCCGAGTTGTCGGATGCGCTCGACATGAAGAAACATCCCAAGGCCGAAAGCTACACGCTGGTGAAAGAGATTAAGAAGAAGCTGCAAGCGGAGATTCCGGAAGACGACGAAAAGGCTCTCGCGAAGTTAAAGCAGTATTACGAAACGCTGCGCGAGCGCATCTTCCGCGAGGAAGTCTTGGAGAAGAAACGCCGCCCGGACGCCCGCGCCTTCGACGAAGTTCGCGACATCTGGATCGAAGCCGGCATTCTGCCCCGCACGCACGGCAGCGCCATCTTCACCCGCGGCGAAACTCAGGCCTTGGTCACCACCACGCTCGGTACCTCGGACGACATGCAGCGCCTCGAAGGCTTCGAAGGCGAAGCCAAAAAACGCTTCATGCTGCATTACAATTTCCCGCCGTTTTCGGTGGGTGAGGTTGGGTTTATGCGCGGGGCGGGGCGCAGGGAGATTGGGCACGGGGCGCTGGCGGAGCGCGCGATTTCGAGCGTGCTGCCGACGGAAGAGTCGTGGCCTTACGCGATGCGCGTGGTGTCCGACATTCTGGAGTCGAATGGATCGTCGTCGATGGCGACGGTTTGCGGGGCTTCGCTTTCGCTGATGGATGCGGGCGTTCCGTTGAAGGCTCCGGTTGCGGGCGTTGCAATGGGATTGGTGAAGGAAGGCGAGCAGTATGCCATTCTCACCGACATCGCAGGCGCAGAAGATCACTACGGCGATATGGACTTCAAAGTTGCCGGAACGAAGGATGGCATCACCGCGCTGCAGATGGATATTAAAGTGGCCGGCATCACTTCGCAGATTATGCGCGAAGCGCTGGCGCAAGCGAAGCGCGGACGGTTGCACATTCTCGGCAAGATGGAAGAAGTGATCACCAGCGGACGCGAGAAGATTTCCGACTTCGCTCCGCGCTTCTACACGGTGCAGATCCCGGTCGATAAGATTCGCGACCTGATCGGGCCGGGCGGCAAGATGATTCGCTCGATCGTCGAACAAACCGGAGTCAAGATCGATGTGGAGGATTCCGGGTTGGTCAAAGTTGCATCGAGCAATCAGGAGTCGGCGGCCAAGGCGCTGCAGATTATCGGCGACCTCACGGCCACCGCGGAGGTGGGGAAGACCTATCTCGGCAAAGTCACGCGCCTCGCCGATTTCGGCGCGTTCGTCGAAATCATTCCCGGAACCGACGGCTTGCTGCACATCAGCGAAGTGGCGGAGCATCGCATCGCCGATGTGCGCGACGAACTGAAGGAAGGCGACCAGGTGCTGGTGAAGGTGCTGGCGGTTGAGGGCAACCGCATCCGGCTCTCGCGCAAAGCGATTCTGAAAGAGCAGCGCGCAAAGATGGGCGGCGGCGATGGCGCTGCTCCCACGGACGGAGCGGGCGCGAGCGGCGGCGAAGCAGAAGCGGTTCCGGCTCCCGCGTTGACGGGCTCGATGGTGATCGAAGGCGGCGGAGATTTCCCCGATGATGAGCCGAACTTCAATCGCGAAGGCGGACCTGCGCCGGTTGGTGTTGGCGGCGACCGTCCTCATGGCGATCGCCCGCCGCACGGCGGGGACCGCGGTGGACGCGGCGGAAGGCCTGGCGGTGGTGGCCGAGATCGAGGACGCGGTGGTCGTGGCGGACGTCCGGGTGGTGGCGGCGGACGGGATCGTGGCGGACGCGGCGGCTCGGGCGGGGGAAGACACTAGAGCTTCTCTGCGACGGATTCACGCGGATAGTTAAGAAGGCCACGGCGAGAGTCGTGGCCTTTTTCTGGTTTTGATCATGGCTCTATATGCTTTTCCTTCATCAGCTGACAGTAGCGCTCGTTGTACAGCTCCTTAACTTCGAAGACCGGCCTTAGGACATCCCACATCTCGTGGATGCGTTTGTTAATGCGTGCGCCATCGTCGTCAAAATGGAAATATGCCTGCAGCTCCGTAATGGTGCACAGCAGCATAAGAGCGGCGCGGGCGATGTTTGAGGAGAAGACTCTGAGATGCACTGCCTCTATTTTGGGCCTCTCTTCGTGAGGCATTGAATCGATAATGTAGAACATCCCGGCCCTCATCAAGCCTTCGAACCCTCCGTGAGCCATTGCCGAGTACTCGCGCCATCGACCGTAGACGAACGTCTTCAGGAAGTGCTGGTGATGTGTTGTCGTCCCGCCGGGGCCTTTGTCGCTGATGTACCTTCCCAGTGTGGGCCACGCAGGCGTACTCAAGACGTCGGACATCGTGAGATCGAGTTCGCGGATTTGAAAATCCAGTCCGTCACGGCCTTTCTTAATCCATTCATCCCATTCTGGATGGCCGCCATACCTTGCTTCTTCCTCGTCAAAAGCCGCGAGGGCCTTCCTATACCCGCTCTTGCGAAACCAAGGGCCGTTAACCCGGGGCTCTTGCAGGATGGTCGTGATGTTGTAAAAAGAGTCGATCATATTACGGATCAGCGGCAGGCTGACGATGCTGTAGGCGGTTTTCCAGCTGGGGTCCGTCTCTCGCCGTACGTCCGCGTTTAGGTAGAAAAGCATGTTATACGTGTACATCGCTTGCCTGATTAGCACGTGGAGGTCGACCGATACAAAGCCGGGGGCAGTAAGGAGCTTAGGAGCTTCGCGCTTTACCTTTTGGGCCAATACTTCTGCGAGCTTTACGAGCGGCTCCTGAAACGTCGAAGCGTCGAGGTTATAAAGGTCTTGCTCGGGCTCCGTCATCGCTATCCTGATCTGGGCTAGCCTCTCCGGTCCGTCGTTTATTGCGGAATACTCACTCTCGCCTTCAGATCCTCCACGAGCCTGTCCGCCGAATTGATGATTTCCTTCTCTCGGTTCTTCTCTCTGCGCGCCAGCCTTCGGTGATCCACCTCTGACCAGAGCGAATTCTTCGTCTTGGCGTCGAAGATGGTAAGCGTGAGCTCTGGGTCCACGATTTGAGCGCTATGCACTTGAGTCGTGCCGTCGTACGTGTTGGTTGAGCTCCAGACGCGCGTTCCACCGCGTTCCACTCTGTAGGCAAGTTCGACGATCAGGTCAGCTTCCTCAGGCGACCCGACAATTTCATATTTGCCCCACTGTTTCATCTCCGAGTAGAAGCTGTCATACGCGAGATTACTGCCCCCGCCGTTCGAGAGGAATATCTTCTTGGCATTCGTCACGACCGCCGGCAGCGGCGCTGGAGGAACGTCCTTTCGGTTCTTTGCGGCAGATGCGTTCAGCGAAACGAGCACGCACAGGTATAGCGCGAGTTTGCGCATGGCTGCTCCTTGAATTTGTCCAGGGGAGAGTTACGTGCAAGATTTTACAATGGATTGGCCAACTCCGCACTGTAGATTCGAGGCGGATGGCCCTTTACGTCGTTTGCAAAGGAGCGGACTGCTCCCGACCCAAACGGCATTAATTTCCCTCGAAGTTTCCACGCAGCATCCGCCACCAAACATCCACAGCCCTCATGTGACATCTGACCTTGCCCGCACTTCGGACTCGCCTCATAATTGCCCCAGCAAAGGCAGTACCGGTAGCGCGAACAGCACGAGCGACAATCGTGGCCTAACTCCTTTGTTTCACGGATTTTGATATCTAAGTTCTTTGCCCTGCAGATTTTGCCGGGAATTTCCTGCTAACCCAAAGATTCCAATAGGGGAGGGGGGTGGGGGGTATACCCCAAAAAGCGCGCGGGAATGCAAGCGCTCCACGTCGAGGGAGGGCCGCCCAAAAACCTTATTTCAATGCGAATTCCACAACGCGCGGGAGTCAAAATCCACGCCATTTTGCGCGGGAAAGGAGCAGTCTAAGGAGATAGTTTTCTGCGGTTTGTAGGCATCTTCTTGCGCATCCGATGAAGAGTACGATCCGGGCTGAGGCGAGAAAACGCTGGAAACGCAGACAATCGCGGCAGAATTCGCGGGATCGGAAGGCTGGCACGCGACCTGCTTCCACGGCACTAGATTAGGTCTCCCGGAGGTGGGTATGCGTGGATTTGTGGTGGGTTTGGCGGTAGTGGTTTTCTCGGCGCTGGCATTTGGGCAGGCCGGCGGACGAGGCGTGGCAGGGTATTGTCCCTATGGCTGCGGGCCGTATGTGCCGCTGGTGACGACGCCCAGCGTGGCGTTTGAGACGGTTTCGTCTTCGCCGGTGGGTGCGAGCAACGCGACCAGCGGGCTGCAGGCGGGCGCGCGGAATTCGACGCTGTCGATGATTCCGGCGAACACGGACTCGGTACACACCGAGGTGGTTTGGTATTCGGGTGGAGGCAGTCCGGCGGTGGGACGCGCGGTGTGGTTGCCGCACGCGGAACCCGTGCGGCCGGAGCCCGGGCGACCGGAAATGGGCATGCGCGATGGCCGCGGGGAGCGGCTGGAGCGCGGACCCGAACAGGAAGCGCGTGCGAGCTGGACGTATTACGTTGGAGTGGCGCAGGGCGCGAGCGCGGCAGATGCGTCCGCGGCGGCGAAGAACGGCAAACACGCGGTGCGGACTTACACAAATGAAGATGTAGATCGGGTGGCCGCGAAGAGCGAGCCGTTCCGGAGAAAATAGACTGGCGGTGTGGAATCTTCAAGCCCGGCAGAGATGCCGGGCTTTTTCTTTGTTGTGCACCAAGGAGCAGACGCCTAGCTCAAGAATTTCTTTAGCGGGTCCCAGTATCTTGGCTTCCATCCGGAGTCGAGGCTGTCGTAATCGCCTTCCGGAAAGCCGGTGTGGTCGAGAATGATTGTGGTCTCGGAACCGTGCGGTTTCAACTCGAACTTGACGACGCAATAAACGCCCGGATCCCAGTGGGTGGGACGCCAGGCTTGCACGATTCGCTGGTTCGGGATTAGTTCAATGTTGCGGCCGGCGATCAAGCCTCCGAACATGGAAAATGCGCCGCCGGGTTTGGGGTCGATCTCGGCTGACATGCCAGTAAGGGCGGCGAACTGTTTTGCATCCAGGAGCGCGTCGTAAATGCGCTGCGGGGTCGCTTTGAAATCGACTTCCTGATGAAGAAAAGTGCGCGAACGGTTTGCTCCCGAGCTCGGAGCTTCTTTCATGGACTGCTGCTGAGCGGTTCCCCAAACCCTGGAGTTGGCTGTTAGACCACCGACGGCGATCACTACACTGGCGATCGCTTGCCGCCGGGTGGGTGTTGGGACCAGCCCGGCCGAATTGATTCTTACGCTCATCTTCGTCCTCCCGGTTTCTCGCAGCTCGTCTGCCCCGTGATGAAACCACAGAGTTAGACTAGGTGCAAGATCAAACTGTCCGGGAGGGACGGGACAAATGCAGCGGCCTTCAGCGAACATTGCGGTTTGCGCGGCAATCGCAGTTGTGATGGCCGCGTCGGCGTTTGGACAAGATCTCTCGTCGCCGCCTCCTTCTTATCGGTTTTCGTCTGGCAGTGCGGCATTGAAGATTCCTGTCGAAGTGATTGCAAATGGCCTGGTTTTTGTGCGCGCGAAGGTGAATGCGCATTCGGGCTGGTTCATTCTGGACAACGGGAGTCAGGGATTCACCGTCGATCGCGACTTCGCGCGAAAGATTTCTCTAAGAAGCAGTGGGACGGCTGCGGCTTCCGGGGGCGGAGCGAAGGCGATCGAGGCAGGAGTGGTGCTAGACGTCCAGATCAGCTTGCCGGGATTGGACCTGACCCACCGCAACCTGGTCGTGATTGAGTTGAAAGCTCTTGAACCAATCATTGGCCACGAGGTTGACGGCATCATTGGATCGCGGTTGTTCGACGACTTTGTGGTGATTGTGGACTACGCGGACCGTTGGGTGTCTGTTTACCTGCCCAAAACATACGAGCCCGAAGAAGCAGGAACGGTGCTGCCGGTTCGTATCGATGAGCACGGCTTTCAGTATGTTGACGCTACGATCGCTCTGCCGGGCGTCGAGCCTGTGGCTGGAAGTTTTCTGATCGACGGCGGCGCGAATACTTACGCGGAGATCTATAAGCCGTTCGCTGATGCGCAGCACTTACCGCCTGCGGCGATGAAGCTTCTGAACGAACCCGGCAGCAGCACCGGTGGAACGACCGAATCGAGAGAGGGACGGGCCGACAGGATTGGAGTTGGTCCCTACTCGATTAAAGAACCGCCGATCACATTTGCGCAGGACACGGAAGGGTTGATGGCGGCTCGAAATTATGCGGGATTAATTGGGGCCGAGTTTCTAGAGCGCTTTACCGTGGTGTTCGACAATTCCGAAAAACGCGTCTGGCTCACGCCGAATCGCAACTATGCACAGCCTGCGGAGTACGATGCGAGCGGGTTAAGGATTCGGGCTGAAGGCGCGGGCTTTCACCGGTTTGTGGTAGGCCGGATTGTGCCGGAGTCTCCCGCGGCGGAGGCGGGAATCGAGCCTGGGGATGTGATTGAATCAATCGATAATTCTTCGGTGGAGAAAATGACTCTGAGCGAGATGCGAAGTATGTTCTGCCGCACGAACGCGCGCTATTCGGCCGGCATCCTGCGAGGGAAGCGGCATCTGCAAGTGGCTTTGCGGCTGCGTCCTCTCGTATAAAGGAGCACTGAGCCATGCGCGGTGCTGGGTCATCAGGAGGACTCATGGATGATGTGGTACTGAAGCGTTTGAAAATCCGGACGAGGTGCGGACTTTTGAAATGGAAAAGTTCGAACTGGTTCATGTTGGTGGAATGACGATTGGCCGCGCCACCTACCAGCCGGGCTGGAAGTGGTCGCTGCATGTGGGGAAGGCGGCGGGCGCCAAGAGTTGCATGGTGGAACATGTTGGCATGGTTGTATCGGGGCGAGCTACGGCTGCGATGGATGACGGGCGCATTGTTGAAAATGAAAGCTGGCGATCTTTTTTATATTGCGCCGGGGCATGACAGCTGGGTGGTAGGCGACCAGCCGTATGTCTCGCTGCACTTTATGGGGGCAGCCCAATACGCGGTGCAAAAGAAATAAGGCGTAACTGCTCAGAGCCTGCAGGTCGATCGTTCCGTCGATGGCAAGGAGGGAACCGGAGCTGAGTCCGGTTCCCATTGTCCATCACTTCATTCTTTCCGCGATGGTCACGACCCAGCCTTCGGGTGCTTCGAAGGCGAATTCACGCATGCCGTAGAACTGCTCTTTCAGGGGCATGGTGATCGTCGCTCCACTTTTCTGGACGGCGGCGAGGACTTCTTCGATTCCTTCGACTTCGATGAACAACGTGAGGCTGCCGCCGATGGGCTTGCCGCCGAGAGCGGGATATTCTTCGGCGACAGCTTTGTGATCGTTGAAGAAAATCTCCACGGCATCGGACGTAACCGATCCGAAAACGTACGGCGGTTGGTCGGGGACGGTGAAGCCGGGTTGGAAGCCGAGCACGGTGCGGTAGAAGTTAAGACTAGCTTCGACGTTGCGGACGATCAGATTAGGGGTGAGTTTCTTGAATTTCATTTTATCTCCTCGTGAGTCGGATTTGGATTTTAATCCTGGGCGGGCATGAGCGAAATGGAGGCTGCACGCACACCTCAGGTGTGTCAGCAACTCCTCCATCCGTGGTCTTCAATCCTTGCGAGGAAAGGGAACGCAGGTAGGGCCGCCTCATTGTAGGTGGCGGCGTCCGAAGAACGGAGGCCGCGCGGAGCCCGCGAAGTACGGAAAAAGGATAGCATGGGAGTCAAGATTTGGATGGCTGCTTAGGGCTGTCGAGCTATCGCTCGACTGGACAGCCGAGGGCGGCTGTTCCCACGTGTTTCTTCTGGGCGAACGAAATGAAAACCGCAGAGTACTGGATTCAAAAGCTGGGGTTGGAGGCGCATCCCGAGGGTGGGTATTACCGACAGACGTATAAGTCCGATTTGGTTTTGGCGAAGGGAAGTCTTCCGGCGGAGTTCACCGGCGCGCGGGCTGCATCGACGGCGATTTATTTCTTACTGCGGGGCGAGGAGTTTTCGGCGTTTCACCGGTTGCGGTCGGATGAGGTTTGGCACTTTTATGTTGGGTCGACGCTGGTCGTGCATGTGATCGATGAGGGTGGGCGGTATTCGGAGATTTTGCTAGGAAGCGATCCGGAGTGCGGCGAGGTGTTGCAGGCGGTGGTGAAGGCGGGATCCTGGTTTGGGTCGCGAGTGGGGGATGGGAGCGGGTTTGCGCTGGTGGGCTGCACGGTGGCTCCAGGATTTGAGTTTGAGGATTTTGAAATGGGGAAGCGGGAGGAGTTGGTGCGGGAGTATCCGGAGCATCGCGCGGTGATTGAGGGGTTGACGCGGGGGTAGGAGCTTTTCGAGTTCCTCTTTGCAGGGGCGATGAGTGTGGTTGCCTGATCTGAGCAATATCTCCCAATCCCTATTTCGTGATTATGGAGCGCTGCATTGAACTGGCCATCGAGTCAACTTCTGCCTTCGACTGAGCGAAGAACGCCCACAACAGCGCGAAGCCTTTTTGGAACTTGATCATTTCGGTTCGGTATCCTCTCATCGGGTGACCGTTGACCTTGTAGTCGGCGCGGAAGAACTTCTTGCCGGACACGTTCACCTCTTGTCCTTCCTGAAGCAAATCGTCACCCGCATCCGTCCATGCTTTTGTTACGAGATCGTGAATGTATTCTTTTTCCAGCGCTCCCTTGGTGTAATCCTTCGCCCTTGGTCCCATGGTGTATCGAGAGAGCCTGTCAACCGTGACCATAATCGACCTAGTGGGGTCTGCACCCCCCTCCACTCGTTCGTCAGCAACAAGCAGAATGAACGTATTAGGATCAGGATGAAGGCCGGGAAATGCTCGGACCCGGCTCCTATACTGTTCCGTTTTCTCAACAAAACCATCCGGCAGAGAATAGGTAAAGTCGAAGTAGTCGCTGTGGTATCTCCTGCCATCCGTTGTAGAACCTGCACCCACCTGAATTCCTTGGCTTTCGTCCGAAGGGTCTAGCTTTTCCTGTTGATTGTTTTGTGCCGAGACGGTGCCATCGAGTAGGGACAACACAAGTATCATCAGGACCCAATAACGACACATTGTCTTGCTCCTTCGGGCTTCAGCATATTGCACCCATGCTGTCTCTCGCAAGGCAGGGCAGCGGCTGACAGGCGTCAACTGCCGCAAAATCGCGATCACACTCATATGCTCTGACTTACTTCACTGCTGCCGCTTTCTTGGGAAACATTTCTCCGATGCGTTTTATCTGGGCGCCGACGGCGCGGAGTTTTTCTTCGATGTGTTCGTAGCCGCGGTCGATGTGGTAGACGCGATCGATGATCGTTTCGCCGTCGGCGACTAAGGCGGCCAGCACTAGAGATGCGCTGGCGCGGAGGTCGCTGGCGAGGACGGCGGCGGCGCTGAGCGGGGTTTTGCCGCGGACTACGGCGCGACGGCCTTCGATTTTGATGTTAGCGCCCATGCGGATGAGTTCCTGCGCATGCATGAAACGGTTTTCGAAAATATTTTCCGTGATGACGGAAGCGCCTTCGGCCTGCGTGGCCAGGGCCATAAATTGCGCCTGACAGTCGGTGGGGAAGCCGGGATATTCTTCCGTGCTCATGTCGGTGGCGGTGAAAGGATTGTCGCCCATGACGCGGACGGAATCGGCGGTGGACTTGGTTTTCACGCCGACTTCTTTCAACTTGCCGAGGATCGCGCCGAGGTGAGCGGGATCGCATCCGGCGATGTTGAGGTCGCCGCCGGTCATGGCGCCGGCGATGAGGAACGTGCCGGCTTCGATGCGGTCGGGAATGATGCGGTGCTTCGCACCTTTCAGCTTGGTCACTCCTTTTACGCGGATGGTCGCCGTGCCCGCGCCTTCGATCTTAGCTCCCATTTTATTGAGAAGGGCGGCCAGGTCGGCGACTTCGGGCTCGCGGGCGCAGTTCTGCAGAATGGTTTCGCCTTCGGCGAGAGTGGCGGCCATGAGCAGGTCTTCGGTGCCGGTGACGGTGATTTTGTCGAAAACAATTTCAGCGCCTTTGAGGCGATGGGCGGTGGCCTCGACGTAGCCGTGGTCTTGCGTGACTTTTGCGCCGAGCTGTTCGAGGCCTTTGATGTGCAGGTCGATGGGCCGGCTGCCGATGGCGCAGCCGCCGGGGAGCGACACGCGGGCGCGGCCGCAGCGGGCGACGAGCGGTCCGAGGACGAGCGTGGAGGCGCGCATGGTCTTGACCAGATCGTAGGAAGCTTCGGGGCTGGCGAGATTTTTGCAATGCAGCGTGGTGCGGTGCTGGGCGCGTCCACAGCCGAGTTCGACCTCGGCGCCCATGGCGGCGAGAAGGTTGCGCGTGGTTTGAATGTCGCGCACCTGCGGAATGTTTTCGAGGATGACTGGTTCTTCGGTGAGCAGGGCGGCGGCCATGCAGGGCAGCGCAGCATTTTTTGCGCCGCTGACGCGGACCGTGCCGAGCAGCGGCTCGCCGCCGCGGATTACGAGTTTGTCCATGAGTCAGGAAGTCCTAAGGGAAAAGCCTATTCTAGCGGGGAAGTGGGCTGGGGGAGGGTAATCGGGAGGGCACGGCCTAGTGGGATGAGTCCTCTCTGGCGGCGGATCTTGCCGCTTGACTGACCATGTCATTTGGGAGGACAATCCCCATCGCCGGCGGGCCCGTTTCTTTTTCTTGTCCGTGTGGCACGTCCGCCAACTTCCGCGGGGGTGTGCTCTTGCCTTCGGAACCTCGCCAACACCATACTCCGCAGGAGAAGCGCGCCAGGTCTGTCTGGCGTTGGAACTTTGGCATTGGCATGGTTTTTGTTGGCGCGGTGCTGACCTATTCTATCCAGTTTCATGATTGGAAGCTGGCGCAACTGGCCTCGATTCTGGGAGTGGCTTTGATCGTAGCCGGAATCGTTCTGCTCACGATCAATCTTGGCCGGGATCTGCCGGATGAAAGGAGCCTGGAAAGTGCGAATTGGCTGATCCGGCTGGTCTGGGTGGCTGCGTTTGGCCTGGGCGTCATTATTTTGTATGCCATTCAGTATCAACATTGGGCATTGCAACGAGTAGCGTCGACGGCCAGCATCGGGCTGATCACCGCCGGGGCCGCGTGGCTTTCCGGTGCTCTGCTGGGCTTTATTTTCGGATTACCGCATACGCGCGAGGGTGCGTCGGTGCCAACCCAAGGGGCAGGCGACCGCCAGACGCAGGCTTCCAACGGCGCTCCGCTGCCGGATCGCCGTCGGGACGATCGTTATCAACGCAGCACCAGCTTGGAGCAGGTTTCCGACTGGCTGACCAAGATGATTGTCGGAGTTGGCTTGACCCAACTCAACAGGATTCCCGGCAAGCTCTACGAGCTGGCAACCTATATTGCCAATGGCCTGATCGCGAATGGAGCCGGTGGCGGCTATAGCGATGTTCATGGGCTTGACGTGAATCGCGCCTTCGCACTGGGAATCTGCATTTATTTTGTGGTGGATGGTTTCTTGTTTGGTTTTCTGTGGGCGTGCCTGGATTTGCTCGAGCTGTTTCGCAGGCTCGATAGCCCCGATCTGGAACAAACGAAGAGCATGGCGAAAAAGGCGGAACAGCAGGCAGAGAAGGCCATCCAAAAGGCAGCGACTGGCCCGGACACCACCTACGAGATTATCAAGGCGCGGGATCTGTACAAGGCGATTGAGGAGAAGAGGAAAAAGAAACAAGCGGTCGATGCCAACGACATCAACCTAGCTGAAGAATTCATAAAAAAGCTGAGTGAATCCTCAGTTGTGTTTCCGACCAATCGCGCCCTGCACGTGGTTTTGGCGAACTTATATTACGAAACGGGAAAATGGGATTCTGCTGTCGCTGTTTTGCGCGGATTCATTGCGGCGCGGGAAAAGGCCGGCCAGACCGACGATGATGATGTTGCCACCGCCTGGTTCAATCTTGCTTGTTTTTATTCGACGCGGAGTGAAAAAGAGGGAGAAGGAACCCGCGCCTCAGAACTGCTGAAGGAAGCCGAAAGCGACCTGGTCCAATGTCTAGAAGCCGCCCGGAGGAGCGGGCCGACAACCTTGGCGTTACACCTAAAACGAGCAAACGACGACGATGACCTTGCACCGCTCCGGCGAAGCGGAGTTCTCGCCGCAATCCTCAAACGCTATGAAACTTAATCAGGCCACTTCATAGTTAAAGCCTACCTCCGATGGGCGCTTTCGTCAAGCTTACCTTAGGGAACCTCCTCCAACCTGCTGAGACGTATCTTCTCCAAGGCGCTTATTTTGTTGGACTTATGGTATTACTCGCAGTTCATGGTGCCAGCAACTCAGGCATCCTGCCGAACCATCAGAACGTCCTGCGGAACAGCCAGAATAACGAGCCCGAGAGCATCATGGCCACGGGCAGTGTGAGCACCCAGGCCAGCGCCAGGTTGCGGACGGTGGACCACTGGATTCCGGAGTGGTTGGCGGCCATGGTGCCGGCGATGCCGGAGGAAAGGACATGCGTGGTGCTGACGGGGAGACCGAAGCCGTCGGCGGCGCCGATGGTGGCCATGGCGGTGATTTCGGCGACTGCGCCTTGAGCGTAGGTGAGATGGCTCTTGCCGATTTTTTCTCCGACGGTTACGACGATGCGTTTCCAGCCGACCATGGTGCCGAGGCCGAGGGCCATGGCTACGGCGACCTTCACCCAGAGAGGAATGAAGCGCGTGGAGTGGTCGATGTGCTTCTTGTAGTTAGCGAGGATGGCGGCGTCGGAAGCGGAAAAGCTCGGGTTGCCGCTCTTCTGCATGAGGCGGATGGCTTCGCTGCAAAGATACATGTCGTTGCGGAAGTTGCGGACGCGGTCGTTGGGGATATTCTTCATCTCCTTGTAGAGAGCGGTCTCGTTGCCGATGTCGCTGACCAGGGTGCGCAGGGCGAGCATGGTGTTGGGGGTGAAATTCTTGTCGCGGATGTAGCTGGTCACGTCGTCGTGCGCGTCGCCGACAGCGGCGTTGGGGCTGACATATTTCGTAAGCGTGTCGGCGGCCTGCGCGGAGACGGCGATGAAATCCTGCGAGTCTTTGTAGGTGATGGCGTGGTTGAGAGCGTAGGCTGTGGGAACGGTGCCGATCAGGATGAGCATGATGAGGCCCATACCTTTTTGTCCGTCGTTGGAGCCATGGAAAAAGCTGACGCCGGTGCAAGTGAGGATGAGCAGGCAGCGGATGTAGAACGGCGGCGGCTCGGTGCCTTCGGGGGCAGTGTAGAGTTTGGGATCCTTGATAAGGGCTTTGGCCAGGAGCAGCAGCAGCGCGGCGCAACCGAAGCCTACGATGGGTGAGAGCAGCAGAGCCTTGCCGATGTTGGCGGCCTGACCCCAGTCGACGCCACTGGTTCCGCTTCTGCCGTTCATGAGCTGGTTGGCGATGCCAACGCCGATCACGGAGCCGATGAGCGTGTGCGAACTGGAGGCGGGCAGGCCGAAATACCAGGTGCCGAGGTTCCAGATGATGGCGGCGACCAGCAAGGCGAAAACCATGGCGAATCCGGCTTTGCTGCCGACTTGCAGAATGAGTTCGACGGGCAGGAGCGAGACGATGGCGAAGGCTACGAGTCCGCTGGAGGCGAGCACGCCAAGGAAATTCCAGAAGCCGGACCAGACGACGGCGATGTGAGGCTCGAGAGAGTGGGTGTAGATGACCGTCGCCACGGCGTTGGCAGTGTCGTGGAATCCGTTGACGAACTCGAAGCCGAGAGCGACCAGCAGCGCAATACCCAAAAGCACGAAGGGCAGGATGGATTCGTTATGCACGAAGGAAAGATCGTGCAGCAGGCTGGAGCCGGCATAGGCGACTCCTATGACCAGCACGATGCCAAAAATCAGCATGCCGATTTTGCCGGGAGAGCGGTTGAGTTTCTGGTCGAGTAGGCTCGGTGGTGCAGTGGGCGTTGCGGTGGCCATGGTTGCTCCTCAGGTGATAATGAATGAAATTGAGGCGTGCGAGTGCTAAAGTTCGCCACTATACGGAAAGATTGTTACGGCAGTGTGAATACAGCGGTTGGTGATGTCTGAAAAGTGAGGCTGGCTATGATCTGTTGGGCGTGCGCGACAAGTCCGCGCCTTGCAAATCGTTGTGGCTGATCTGCACTCCCGCGCCGCTCCTGCGACGGCGGCCTCCTCACGAGCTGAAAAGGGGAAGGACGCGTTGAAGGATCACAGCCACCCCGGCCATGGATCCCTAGTCGCCCGTCCCGGTTAGCGATATTCCTTGCCTGCCGCCGCCGCCGTTGTCGTCGACATACAACATACCTTTCTGCGGGCCGGTATTTTTCGGATCGAACGTCACGCTGATAGTGCAGCTTGACCCCGAGCTCAGTTGTGCTGGGCAATTGTTCCCCTGATGGTAGTTGTTGCGCGCGTCCATAAATTTAATGCTGTTAATGGTGACCGCCGCACTGCCCTGGTTGGTCACGACAACCGGTTGTGGCGCGCTCTTTGTGCCTACCTTCTGATCTCCGAAGTTGAGGCTGTGCGGCGAAACCGCCATCACCGTGCCCGCGCCGGAGAGTTCGATCACCTGCGGCTTGGTTGATGCGCTGTCGTGGAAACTGAGGAGGCCGCTGGTATTGCCTGCGGCGGTCGGCGCGAAGGTAATGCCCAGATCGCAGGTCGCGCCCGCCGCCACGCTCTTGCCGCAATTGTCGGTCAAATGGAAGGGGCCGCGCACGGTGATGGAGGCGATGGAGAGCGCCGTTGTGCCGGTGTTGGTGAGCTTTACGGTCTGCGGGCCGCTGGTGGTGCCGACCAGTTGCACGGCGAACGTCACCGGACTGCTCGGCGAAAAGCTGACCACCCCGGTGTTCAGCAGGACGCTGACGGTATTCGAATCGCCGTTAGCGAGAACCAGATCGGGCTTACGATCGCCGTTGAAGTCTCCCACGGCAACGAACACGTCTTGCTTGCCTTCGGGGTAGAAATCGCCGGGTTGGAACGTGCCATCGCCATTGCCTGCAAGCACGCTGGCTCCGCCGGCGTGGTTCGCCGCTATCAAATCCATCTTGTCATCTTCATTGAGGCGCGCTGCCGCTACCCAAAAAGGAAACGATGTCGCATAGTTCACCCCCGGTTGGAAGGTTCCATCGCCGTTTCCCAGCCAAACGCCGATTCCCAGCCCTTCAAAGTTCGCGACCGCGAAGTCGAGCTTGCCGCTGTTCCTAAAATCCCCCACCGCAATCGACACGGGCGAGGTGTCGCCGGCGTAACTCGCTCCATCCCTGAACGTCCCGTTGCCATTCCCGAGGAGGATGTTTACAGTGCTGTCGGAACCGAACTCCCCCGCGGTCGCAAGGTCGAGCCTCCCGTCACCGTCGAAGTCGCCCACGCCGACTGCCTGAACCGTAAACGACGGCTCGGTGACCACCGGGTCCTGAAACGTCCCGTCCCCATTGCCAAAGAGGACATAGATGCACTTGCACGGATTCGAGTATGAAACTACTAGCAGGTCTGGTATGCCGTCGCCGTTGAAATCACCGACGCCAACGTAACCTGGGAAGGCTGTAAGCGGGATCTGAGTCGCCGGCTGAAAGGTTCCGTCGCCGTTCCCCATAAAGATGCTCACGTAGGTACTCAAGGAGTTCGCAACGGCCAGATCCAAAATACCATCTTGATTGAAATCCGCGGCTACGATGGAGGTTGGGGCGACATCCGCTGTGTAGTTCACTGGCGGACCAAAAGTCCCATCACCGTTGCCTAACAGGATTGCCACGCCGCCGTCGGGACAGCACGTGAAAGCCACGGCCAGGTCGAGCCTGCCGTCGTGGTTAAAATCCCCGACGGCGATCGCATAGGGGTACTCGCCCTCGACGAAGCTTCCGCGGGCTTCGAACTGCGCCAGGGCGCACGACGAGAGGAGGATCAGGGAAATGATCGACAGGACGGCTTGGAATAGGCTCGAGCGAAATCGGGTCATATTTACCACCACGAGAGCAAGGCCGTGTCGCATAGGCTCCATAGGGAGCACGGCAGGAGGGGGAAACCGACTCGGCTACTTTATCACCTCCAGCCCGTGAACATCTACGAATTTTTCCCGCTTGTTCGGTCTTCGTAAGAAAACTGGCGCTCGTGTTGGCACCGGCCAGCCCCGTGGTAGATTTGCCGCCCTGCGGCCAAAAGGCTCGGGGGAATTTAGGGGGAGAAATCGCATGACGAACAGAGTATTTTGTTTGGTAAGTCCACTTTGGGTTCTGGTGATGTTGTTGGCTGCGGCAACAGGCCAGAGCACGAACACGCCGAGCTGCTCAGTGAGTGCCGGCCCGGTACCAGGGAGCTGCCCGGTAAGCATGGGCTGGGCATCCACTATACCAGCCAGCCAGTGTGAGCATTTAACAATACACTGCGTCCCGCCGCAAAACAGTAGCGTGGCCATCAATGACCTTGGCATAACCTACGGCTACCAGACGCCACCCACGGGTACGACTCCGAAGGGCACAATCGTGTTTTTCAGCCCGGAGGGTGGAAACATGCCTGCTGACCAGGAACCGAGTTGTCCCCAGCCTCCCTGCTATAGCGAATTAAATTACTTTGCGGACTATCTCGCCGCGTCCTACCAGGTTGTACAGACCGCGTGGGATAGCACGTCGGCGTGGGAGGATACAGGTACCAGCACGAAGAACATCGCCTATGCTGCCGGAAGGGTGTCGGCCTTTCTCGCCTATGTCCAGACAAATTCAAACCTCTTCGCCTATGTACAGGGTTCTAACGCCAAGGCGGGCATGTGTGCGCAGGGAAACAGCGGGGGAGGAGGAGCAATCGCCTATTATCCGGCATGGTACAACGGCTACCTCGACCATGCCGAATTCCTGTCCTCGCCACCGTTCGGCAACATAGAAGCAGGATGCGAGTATTCGCTCGGCACGGTCTACGACGTTACGGTCTGCCCGACCGGGGAGTTCGGCTGCAATCCGGCAAACAACCCCCAGTCGTGGACCCTCGAAGCGTTCTACGATGACGCGCTCAAAGGCATGCGTGCGTGGTCCGATGAGAGCTCCCAGTCGAGTTGGGAGTGCCGGCCTCCCATTGCCCAGAATACCAACGCAACCGCCAACCAGGATTGGAACAACATGAGTATCGCGGACGGGACCGTCGGCCAGTTTAACTATCCGCAGACCTCGATGACAGCGTGGCTGTGCTCCAGCGTATGGTCGTCGGACGGCCTGAACGACGGTGCCATGAATAACTCTTCCACCCAGGCCGAGCTGTTCTTCCAAAACTTTACTAGCGCATCCCAGGCCAACAGCCTCCTTATCAACGGCGTCACGGCCTGCAACGGTGTAGAGGACGTGACCAACGCCGTTCCGAAGCAACTCGGCCTAATCGAGCAGGACATGGAAGGCAAGTGCACATCGCACCACTGAGATGCGCCTAGGACGTTGTTGATTCGAACTCCACCGAGAAAGATTCGTGAGCCGTCCGCAGCAGTCGGACGGCTCGATTTTTTCCTGTCGAACCCATCCGGGCTTCGCCGCGCGCAGGGGATTGTTTACAATAGGAGATTCGTCTGCCCTTCTACCGGGAACCTGTAGCCCTGGACACCTGGGAAGATCTGCGCAGGGTCGGGAGCGGTCGCATACTCCCTCGCGTATTACGGGGCGGGGCAATGGCTCGATAATGTCGAACTTATCTCTGGGCCAGTCTTCAGCGACATCTCGCAGGGCTGCGAGATACCCACGGTGCCGCAAAGCCAGTGGCCGGTCGTCTGTGGGCTACAAAACTGTAACAACAACACGACACAGTGCGGCTGCCAACTTGGGGGCGGGTCGACCTGGACGCTAAGCCCGGAATACGTCGCGGGGCCGCAAAACCAAGTCTCGCAATGGACAAACACCGTCATTCCGAGCGCGACGTGTGCCGGTACGACTGCAACCACTTCGACGGAAAACACCGCCTGGCTGAACCAGAGCATCGTGGATCAGTCGACAGGCCAGACGGGGCAGGGTGCCGTACCGAACTTCGCTTATGGTAGCACCGGCATGTCGGCCTATCTCTGTCGCAGCGTGGTGAATAACAGTGGATACAACTGTGCCCAGAACAACAACGGCAACTCCCAATATTGCCCAAACAATTCCAGCCCGCAGGGCCAAATTTTCTATGCAAACTTCGGGGCGGACAACCTTCCACCGCACTACGCTGTCTATGCGGTCGACAACTGCGTCACGGCGGAGGGTGTCGAACAGGGGACTGTTCCCGGCTTTTACCCCAACTCGTTCTCCAACACGCCTACCGGTTTTGACGCCGTCGTCTACGACATGGTTGGGAACACTAGCGTGACTCCAAACATTCCCGCGCAATGCATACGTAGGCATTAGCCCTGACGGGCCTCGGTCGGGGGCGGCGCATGCTCTTGGCTGCCCCCCGGGCCGCCCTCACGTCCCGGTCCCCGAGAGCACAACGGGTGCCGGGCTGACACCCCCCTGCACCGTAAGGTAAATGGCCGCACTGCGTCCCCCGGTCGCCGTCGGGTCAAAGCTCACCTTGATCTGGCAACTAGCCCCGGGCTGAAGGAAGATTCCAGTGCAATTCGTGTTCTGCGAAAAATCCTTTTTGTCCACTCCACCGACGTAGATGCTGCTGAACTCCAGTTGCACGCCGCCCTCATTGGTCACAGTGACTATTTGCGGGGCACTCCTCGAGCCCACCTCCTGACTGCCGAAGTTCAGGCTCCCCGGCAGCGCCTGTATCGCCGTCGCATAACCAACGAGCTCCACGAACTGCGGCCTAGTCGATGCACTATCCATCAATGTGATCACGCCGGTGAACGTGCCAGGAGTTGTCGGCTGAAACGCCGCGCTCAGGGCGCACCTCGCGCCCGCCGCGACGGAATGACCGCAGGTGTTGCCCGTAATTTGGAACGCCCCCGACGCCTTGATCGAACTGATCGAAAGTGCGGACCTTCCTTTGTTTGCCAGCCTTACGCTTTGCGGAGCGCTCGTCGTGCCGCTAAGCTGGCCCAGAAATGTAAGCGGAGTGGTCGGCGCGAAACTCGCCACGCCGGTATTCAGCATGGAGTCCACGCCGAGAAAACCATTACCAAAAACGAAATCCGGCAGGTGGTCTCCGTTGAGGTCGCCAACACCAAACACCCCTGACGCTGTATTGGCGAAAAACTGAGCTGGCAACAACGTTCCGTCGCCCGTCCCCCAAAGCACGTCCACGCCACCCTCCGGCCCATCAGCAGCCGGAAGGGCCACGTCCAGCTTCCCGTCGAGATTCAGATCGCTCACTAGCACGTAGTACGAAGACCCTGTCGTGTTGTAATTTACAGGAGGCTGCAGAGTGCCATTGCCGTTGCCCAGAAAGACAGCGACTCCACCGAGATCGTAAGCCAGGATCGCATCCATGTTCCCGTCACCGTTCATATCGCCCGCCGCCACCGCGGCCGGAACATACTCGACGCTCTGTGTAATTGAGTTTCGAAGGGTGCCATTACCGTTTCCCAGCAGCACTCCAACGCTGTAGCTCGACCCAAAAGACCCGGCGACCAGCACGTCGAGGTCATGGTCGTTGTTGAAATCTGCCAGCGCCAGCCAGTTCGCGCCAGGAAAGGAGTCATTGTCGCTGGGCCAATGGAATGTGCCGTCCCCATTTCCCAGCAGCACGCTGATGTACGGAGGGTCGATGATGGCTAGGTCGGGCTTGTGGTCGTTGTTAAAGTCTCCGACCACCACAAAGTAGGAGCCGTCAGTAGTGCTGGAATCGACGGGAGTGCTCTGGAATATGCCATCTCCGTTGCCTAGATAGACACTCACCGAACTCGGAACCAGATTGGCAACAACGATGTCGAGGTTGCCGTCGCCGTTGAAGTCTGCCACCGCTAAGGAGTATGCAACCTCGGTCGTATAAGTGACCGGATTGCCGAACGACCCATCCCCTTTTCCAAGCGCGACCGAGAAACCATTGCCGGTGATCATTACAACGTCAGGTATGCCGTCATTGTTAAAGTCGCCGAGAGCGATCGAGTATGCGCCCTGAGGGAACGAGTCTCTAGCCCGCGTCTCAAATTGCGCCCACGCCGACGTGGCCGGCCAGCTCAGGAGGCAGTGGATTATCACGAAGCCTGATACGTGGCGAGAAAAATGCAATCTTGGAAGGCTCATAGCGTAACCCTATTGAGGCGTATCTTGGGGAGGGTGAAGCAGACAGAACGCAGTCTACCACAGAACAACCCTTTCGGAACCAGGCGAGCCAAGAACGTTTCACCCGAAGCTAGGTGCTTTGTTTACAATAGGAGATTCGTCTGTCCTTCTACAGGGAACCTGTAGCCGGGACGAAGCACATTTTGGAACAGACAAACCACAAACCCAGCGCATCCCCCAGCGTGCCAGCCGCAGTGTCGGCAGTTGCATCTCCCACCGTTTACTGGCGGGTGGAGGGAAGCCTGCTGGACCTGACGGTGGTGCAGCCGGTGGCGTTCTTTACGTGGAACGCGCAGACCTTCGCGGAGCGGTTTCAGCGGCGGGGGCTGATTTTGCTGATGGCGGCGCTGCGTCCATTTCTCTATTCCACGAACCGGAAGTTTGCCACCCGCGTGGTTCACACCACATTGCGGGGTGTGACCCGGGACCGGCTGGATCTGCTGGGCGAAGAATATTTCCAATACAGGTTGAAGCCTGAGCTGAAGACGCATGGGGCAGAGCGGGTGCGGGAACTGGTGCGCGCGGGCGCGGACGTGGTGCTGGTGAGCCAGGGGTTGGAGCACGTGATGAAGCCGCTGGCGCAGCATCTGGGCGTGAAGCGGGTGGTGGCGAACCGGCTGGAGTTTCGCGACGGCGTGGCGACCGGAAGACTGCTGGAGCCGGTGATCCGGCCGCGCGGGGCGTTCGCGAGAATTAGGGAGCAAAGTCCGGATGGGCGGCGGGCACCGAAGACGCTGGCGCGGCAATTGGATATTACGCTGGAGGAACTGCGGGCAGCGGCGATTGGAGCGGAGCGGGAGTCGGCGGCGCAGGAACGTCCGATTGTGCATTTTGAGGGGCAGCGGCAGGCCGCGGGCTTCTCCGTCCGCCGGGCGCTGGCGGGCCGGCATGTGATGCTGATCGGCGTAACCGGATTTATTGGCAAGGTCTGGCTGGCGAACACGCTGATGGAATTGCCGAAGATCGGGCGGATTTATCTGCTGATCCGGCGGCAGAAATCCAATCCGGCCGAGCGGCGGTTCGAAAAGATTGTCGAAGAATCGCCGGTGTTCGATCCGCTGTTTGAAAAGTATGGGGCGGGACTTGGGGAGTATCTACGGGAAAAAGTCGAGGTGGTGGAAGGCGACGTGACGCAGGCGGGATTGGGGCTGGATGCGGAAGTGTCGCGGCGTCTGCAGAAGAATCTCGACTTGATCGTGAACAGCTCGGGACTGACCGACTTTAATCCGGATTTGCGGGATGCGCTGGCGACCAATACGGATGCGGCGATGAACATCCTGGAGTTTGTGCGGGGGACGGAGCACGCCGGACTGTTGCATCTATCGACGTGTTACGTGGCGGGAGAGCGCGACGGGCGGGTGGCGGAGAAGGTGATTCCGAATTACACGCCGCATCGCGTGGCGAACTTCGATGCGGAGCAGGAGTGGCGTGCGCTGCACGAGGTGATTGCGAAGGCGGAGGCGCAGGCCGAGAGCGAGGAAGTGACATCCGGCCTGCGAATGCAATCGCTGGCCAACGAACATGCCGCCAAAGGGCTGCAGGGCGCGGCGCTCGAGAACCAGATTCGCAAGAACAGGATCCGGTGGTTGAAGACCTATTTGACCGAAGCGGGGACGCGGCGAGCAAAGGAGCTGGGCTGGCCAAATACTTATACGCTGAGCAAGAGCCTGGCGGAATCGTTGATCGTGAAACACGGCGCAGGGCTGCCGATTGCGGTGGTTCGTCCGGCGATTGTGGAGACCTCGGTGGCGAAACCGTTTCTGGGATGGAATGAAGGAATCAACACTTCGGCATCGCTCTCTTATTTATTGGGGACGTATTTCCGGCAGTTGCCGTCGAACGAGAGCAAGCGGCTGGATATTATTCCGGTGGACGCGGTGTGCGCCGGGCTGACGCTGATTGCGGCGGCGATTGTGGAGCGCCGGCATGATGGGCTTTACCAGTTGGCGACGTCGGCGACGAATCCTTGCGATATGGGGCGATCGATTGAACTGACGTCGCTGGGGCATCGCAAGCATTACCGGGCGCAGGAGGGGCTGGAATCGTGGTTGCGGCTGCGGTTCGACGCGATTCCGGTATCGAAGACGCGGTACCAGAGGATGTCTGCGCCGGCGCAAAAGGCGATTGTGAAATCGATTCAGCGAATTATGTCGCCTCTGCCGCTGAAGAAGACTCCGCTGGTGAAGACGGAGAGGAATCTGGAGAGGCTGGAGAAATTGATTGAGTTGTTTGAGCCGTTCATTCTGTTTAATGAGCACGATTTCGCCGCGGACAATGTGGAGAAGCTCTCGCACGCGCTGGTAGAGGAGGAGCAGGAGGAGTTTGGGTACAAGGCGCGAATGCTCGACTGGTGGGATTACTGGATCAACGTGCATATTCCGGCGCTGCGGAAGTGGACTTATCCGTTGATTGAGGGCAGGCCACTGGAGGCGCGTCCGGCGCGGAGTTTGCAGCATGGCGACACTATAAAGACAGGGACGAATGGAAAGTGGTGAATGGCGATATTTCTGACAGGGTCGACGGGGTACATTGGAGCGCATGTGGCGGCGAATTTGCTGCGGGATCATGGCGCGGCGCTGAATGTTCTGGTACGGGCGCGGGATGCCGCCGATGCCGAAGGGCGGCTGTGGCAGGCGCTGCAATTGCATCTGCAGTTCCCGCAGTTTTATGAGTATCTGCAGACACGGGTGCGAGTGTTCCGGGGAGACTTGACCGAGCCTGGGTTTGGGCTGGGCCGCGACGAATACGACCGGTTGGTGCACACCACGGATTCGGTGATTCACTGCGCTGCGTCGCTGAATCGAAAGTCGGAAAAGAGTTGTTTGAACGTGAACCTGCGGGGCACGCTGGAGGTGCTGACGCTGGCACGGCAGGCGGAGCATTACCACGGACTGAGACGGTTTAGCCAAGTGAGCACGGTAGCGGTGGCGGGCAAGCGGCAGAATGAAGTGGTGACCGAGGACAAATCGATTGACTGGGAGCGGTCCGATTACGATCCGTATGCGCGGACGAAAAAATTCTGCGAGCACATGATGCGGGTGCTTTTGCCGGAGACTCCGAAGACCGTCTTCCGGCCCAGCATCGTGCTCGGCGACAGCCGTTATGCGGAGACAACGCAATTCGACATGGTGAAGGCGTTTGTCTTTCTGGCTGGGTTGCGGGTTTTGCCGTTCCGTCCAACCGACAGGATTGACATTGTGAACGTGGATTTTGTGGCGGAGGCAATTGCGACGCTGCATCAAAAGGAGCGTCCGGAGCACGATACGTATCATCTTTCGTCGGGCGTGGGATCGCAGACGTTTCGCGAAATTACGAGGGCGCTCGCGGGAGCGCAGAAAAAGCGCGCGCCCGTGTTCCTGCCGGTGGTGGAGCGGCCATTTGCGGGGTCGGTGAATTTTCTGGCGAACCGGAAGGGCGCGATTGGGAAGGGCGCGTCCTTGATGAAGGTGTTCATGCCCTATTTGACGTGGAATACGGTGTTCGACAACACGCGGGTGACCAGGGAACTGGGAAAGAAGCCGGCGCCGTTTTCCGAGTATTGCTATCCGCTGCTGAAGTTCAGCAGCGAGAATCATTTCGCTTACAAGTTCCAACCCTGGCCGGTGAAGGCTGGAGGTACAGCGGCATGATGGATTTTGTTCTGGAAGCCTGGGTGAGCGGTTCGATCGAACGCGCCAAAGCGGGATGGATGCTGGGTGAGGGCAAGCGCTGGAAGCCGGGCGAGAAACTGAAGCTGTTGTTTGCGGGCTATAACGGCACGCGCAATATGGGTTCGGATGTGCGGGTGGAGGAGATGCTGCGGCAGATCCGGCACATATTGGGCGCGGAGCGGGTGGAATTCAGCGTGATGAGCCAGAACTTCGAATTCTCGCGCGGATACTTCGAGGGCACGAAGCAAGTGCACCTGCCAGATATATTTCCGCCTTTTCTGGCGAAAGAAGTGCCGCAGCATGATGGCGTGGTGGCGTGCGAAGGGTCGATGTTCAAAAGCAAGTTCGCCAACGCGCTGACCACCATGATGATCGGATCGCTGGGAATTGCGGCGGTGCAGAATAAATTGTCGGTTGGCTATGGCGCGGAAGCCGGACACATGGATCCGCTGGTAGCGAAAATGTGCGGACGTTATTGCAAGAACTCGTTTGTGATTACGCGGAATGAGGAGTCGCGCACGGTGCTGCGCGAGTTGGGCGTGCCGACGGAGTTGGGAACCGATACGGCATGGACGTTCGAGCCGCGTCCGGCGGAGTACGGTCAAAGCGTGTTGAGAAAGGTGGGATGGGACGGGCGGATGCCGGTGCTGGTGGTGTGCCCGATTAATCCGTTTGAATGGCCGGTGAAGGCGTCGGTGGCGAAGTATGCGGTGCGTAGTTTGACGGGTGCTTATAAAGACAGCCACTACCGCACGGTTTATTTTCACAACTCAGGATCGGCGGCGGAGCAGGCGTATCACAAGTATTGGAACGCGATTGCAAACGCGGTAGACGCGTTCCGCAAGAAGAAAAGTGTTTTTGTGATATTGGCGGCGACGGAACGACTGGATGCGCGTCCGGCTCGTCGCATCTCCGAGAAGCTGGGCGGCGTGCCGATTCTTACCTCTGACGACTACAACATGTACGAGTTGGTGAGTGTTCTGCGGGCGTGCCACATGATGGCGTCGTCAAGGTATCACGGCATCGTGACGTCGATGCCGGGGCTGGTGCCCTCGGCGGGAATCACGATGGATGAGCGCATTCGGAATTTGATGCGGGAGCGCGGACATGAGGATTTGCTGATGACGGTGGACGATCCGGAACTTGAGGGGAAGCTGCTGGCGGCGCTGGAGAAGCTGAGTTGCGATGGCGAAGCGATAGCGACTGGCATTGCGCAGACAGTGGTGAAGAATTTGAAGGTGATGGCGCGTATGGGCGTTTATTTTGAAGAGGAAGTGCAGAAAAGGTATCCGGAATTTCCCACACGGCGGGGAGAATGGAGTTGGGAGGATTATCTGCCGCCGATGAGCGCAGGGCTGCGGGAGTTGGTGTCGGCTTACAGCTAACATTCGTTCACGTACCTAAAAAGCTTTTGACCGCAAAGGACGCGAAGGTAGCGCTAAGGTCGCAAAGAGAATCTGACGTCGCTTTCATGATTGCGGTTCTGCCATTCACATCTTGAGCGCAGCTATTCCATTTATCGGAGAGATTTTTTCGCAGCTGCAGGCGGCTGCGGACACGCGGATTCTTGCCGAAATTCGCGACAGTGAAATTACGGGCGTTACCGGCGGCGAGTTGCTGGAGTTGGTCCGCAAAGCAAGAACATTTATTGCTTCGAGGGGACTGAATAAGGGCGACCGGTGCGGGTTGCTGGCGGCAAACAGCATTCGTTGGGTGGCGATGGATTTGGCGCTCATGGCCGAGGGCCTGATTGTGGTGCCGCTGTATTCGCGGCAGGCGCCGGCGGAGCTGGTAGCGATGATGAAAGACTCGACACCGGCGCTGCTGTGTTGCGGCGATGCGGCATTGCGGGATGGAATTGCGCAGAGTTGGCCGGGTGCGCCGCCGCAATGTTTGTTTGACGATGTTTTTGCCGGCGTGGATGGGGTGCAGTTGGAGCGGCCGCAGGTGGGGAAAGAGAGTCCCGTAACGATCATCTATACCTCTGGCACTTCGGGTGAGGCCAAGGGCGTGGTGCTGACGGCGGCGAACGTGGGCTTTATGCTGGACCGGACGGCGGAGCGGCTCGATCAACTTATGTCAGGTTCAGCCGCGCAGGATCGCATCTTTCATTATTTGCCGTTCACGTTTGCGGCCTCGTGGATTGCGCTGCTTACTTTTTTGAAGCGGCGGAGCCTGGTCACCATCAACATGGATCTGGCGAAGATCGCGAGTGACATGAGGGTGGTAGCTCCGGATTATTTTCTGAATGTGCCGCAACTGCTGGAGCGCATGCGGCGGGCTGTGGACGAACAGCTTTGGCAGACGGGCGGAGTGGCGCAGGCGATTTATGCGCGGGCAAAAGCGGCGTGGGCGCGGCGGGAAGAGAGGCAGCCGAAAGCCGGCGACGCATTGTGGCTGGGGCTGGCGAACCGGCTGGTGTTTCCGGCGATCCGGAAAAAGATGATTGGAAGGAATCTGAAGGCGCTGATTTGCGGGTCGGCGCCGCTGAGCGCGGAGACACAGCTTTATTTCATAATGCTGGGAATTCGCGTGTTGCAAGTTTACGGGCTGACGGAGACGACGGCGATTTGTACGATGGACGATCCGGACCGCGTGGAGGTGGGGCGGGTGGGGCCGGCGATTCCGGGCATGGAAATGCGTTTGGCCGAGAATGACGAGATCGTGATGCGTGGACCGAATGTTTTTTCCGGTTACTGGAACCGGCCGCAACAAACGGCGGAGGCGCTGCGCGACGGATGGTTTCATACCGGCGATCAGGGAGAAATGAATGTCGCGGGGAACTGGCGGATTGCAGGTCGGATCAAGAATCTGATCGTGCTGGGATCGGGGCACAAGATTTCACCGGAGCCGATCGAGAGCGCGATTGCGAAGAATTTGCCGGGAGCGCAGCAGGTGGTGGTGGTGGGGAACGGGCGCGGATATTTGTCGGCGATTGTGACCGGGGACGTGACGGGTGAGCAAGTGCAATCGGCGCTGGACGCGGTGAATCCGGAGTTGCCGCATTACAAACAAGTGCGGGCGTTTGTCGTACGGGCGGAAGCGTTTTCGATTGAAAGCGGATTGCTGACGGTGAACGGAAAGCTGAAGCGGGATGCGATTGCGGCGCGGATGAAGAACGAGATTGAGGAGATGTATCGGGTGAAGCAGGCGGTGTAGTGCGGGTGAAGAGTGCTGAGAACGACTAAGGACGACGGCGTGCACGAAGCAGAGGCAGGATCGAGAGCGGCGAGCGAGTGCGCTGGGAGCGCCTTGTCCTGGACGCTTAGCGACGGCGTGATCGAGTTGGCGCTGCACCGGGAGCCTTGCAATGAGCTGGGGTCAGCGTCACTTGTGGAATTGGAAAAGTTTTCCGCAGCTCTGGAGAGCATGCAGGCCGAGGCGCATGCACTCATTATTTATAGCAAGTTGAAACCGGGATTTTGCGCGGGAGCGGACTTGCGTGAGCTGTATCACCGATCGCAGGCGATCGGGAAAGCTGAGGCCGCGAGGGGAGTGCGGGATTTTCTGGAGCGCATTCATCGCGTATTGAATGGGATCGATGCTGCGCCTCTCACTACGATTGCGGCGGTGCACGGGGTGACGTTTGGTGGAGGGTTTGAGCTGGCGCTGGCTTGTGATTTGATTATCGCGGATAAGATGGCGCGGTTCTGTTTTCCGGAGTTAAGGCTGGGGTTGATTCCGGGTTTTGGCGGAATCCCGCGGCTGAAGCGAGACTTGGGCAATGCGGTGGTGAGGGACCTGTTGTTGACGGGGCGCAGCTTCAATGCCACCAAGGCCCAGCAGATTGGGCTGGTGAGCCAGGTGGTGGGCGAGGGTGAAGTGTTGCGTGCGGCGCGGGCTACGGCAGCGCAATTGGGAAAGTTCGATCGAGCGACCGCTACGGCGGCGAAAAAGTTTATCAAGCCGATTCCGCAGGAGGAGTTACGGCAGGAGATCGATATTTTTTGTGAGCTGTTTGCGCGTCCGGCGGTGCAGGCGGGGTTGCGGAAGTTTGTGGAGAGCGCGAACGCGCAGCCGTATTTGCCGTAGGGAGAGCACAGAACGGCGAGTGTCCAGTAGATGGGGGTCCTTCGCTTCGCTCAGGATGACAAAGCATTTATGAATACTGCTGAACAGACGCTTGATGAGATTCTGACGCTTGCGGCGGCGCATTTCAAGGTGCCGCGGGACAAATTGCGTCCGGATGACGATTTCTTCAAGACGCTGGGGATTGACAGCTTGCAGACGCTCGATCTTCTAACCAAGCTGGAGAATCATTTTCGCGTGGAGTTACCGGATTACGAATTGCAAGGAGTTTCGGACTTTCGCACGCTGGCGAGCAGGATTCAGGCGCGGCTCTAGCGCACAAAATTGTTGATTGCTGATTTCCGAGTATTGATTGCAATCCGGTTCGCGACGCAGGTTGTTAATCAGCAATCATCAATCTACAATCAGCAATTCCCTTATGCTCGATCTCCAAAAATATAGCTGCCTGGGCGCGGCGTTGCGGGATTCTCTGGAGCGCTTTGCCGGCGAGACCTGCCTGATTGAAGCGGACCGCGAGCGCGAGAAGACGCAGCTCACCTACTCCGACTTCAAAGAAATCAGCCTTCCGCTGGCGCGGGCGCTGGAGGATGCGGAGTTCGATGCGGGGGATCGCGCGGCCATCCTAATGACGAATCAGTCGAAGTGGCTGATTTCGGCGTACGCGATTTTCTACAGCGGGGGAATGCTGGTCCCTCTGGATTACAAGCTGACTGCGGCGGAACAGTTGCAACTGCTCGAACATTCGAAGGCGAAAGTATTGGTGGTGGAGTATTACCTCTGGCGGGCGATCACGCAGGCGCCGGAGTTTCCCAACATCAAGACCAAGCTGGTGCTGGTTACGGAGGCGCCGTTGGGCGCGGACCTGGCGGGAGGATTTCGCTGGGAAGATTTCAAGCGCAAGGGCGCACCGGATTTCGTGATGCGGCAGCGGGAAGACGTGGCGTGCATCGTGTATTCGTCGGGCACGGGCGGGCGGCCGAAGGGGTGCGCGCTGACGCACGAGAATTATCTGGAGCAATGCCGGGCGCTGACGGCGTGGTATCCATTCTGGCCGGGGGTGCGGTATTTGAGTATTTTACCGACCAATCACGCGATTGATTTCATGGTGGGATTCATTGGACCGTTTGTGTGCGGGGCTTGCGTGGTGCATCTGCGGACTCTGCGTCCGGAGTTTGTGCGGGACGCATTTGTGCGCTACCGGATTACGTATGTGTCGCTGGTGCCGATGATCGTGAAGAATCTCGAGCGCGGATTGCGGGCAAAGTTTGACGAACTGCCGGGGTGGAAGCGCGCGATTCTGAATCGAATGATTGCGCTCAACAAAATGCTGACGCGCAGCAAGCCACGCGTGAAAGTGAGCCGGATGCTGCTGGGGCAGGTGCATCGGGCGTTTGGCGGAGACTTGTTGACCGTGTTCACGGGCGGGGCTTTTATGGAGCCTTCGACGATGCAGTTTTTCTACGATCTGGGCATTCCGGTGGCGAATGGTTACGGGCTGACGGAGGCGGGAACGGTGCTCACCGTGAACGATCTGAAACCATTTCGCGCGGATACGGTGGGCAAACCGCTGCCCGGTGTGGAACTGCGGGTGTTGAATCCCAATGAGGAAGGGATCGGAGAGATTGCGGCGCGGAGCAAGACGGTGATGTCGCAATATCTGAACGATCCGGAGTTGACTCTGGAGGCGATTGTCGATGGATGGCTTCTGACGGGCGATTTGGGGCGGTTCGACAAGAGCGGGCACCTGCAACTTTTCGGGCGCAAGAAGAACATGATCGTCACCGAAGGTGGGAAGAATATTTATCCCGAGGATATTGAGACGGTGTTCGACGGGCTGCCAGTGAAAGAGTATTGCGTGTTCGCCGCGAACTATCTGTGGCCGCAAAAGGAATTGGGGCGGGAGATGCTGGTGATAGCGCTGCGGCTGGAACAGAATCAGCGCTTTGACAGCGCGCTGCTGGGAGAGATCACGACTCGGAACCGGCGCTTGTCGGATTTCAAACGGGTGGGTGGGTATGTGATCTGGGAGAAAGATTTTCCGCGGACGGCGTCGATGAAGATCAAGCGGCAGGCGCTGGCGGAAGAGATTGGAAAGACCACGGAGCGGGGAGCGGTGGTGGATCTGTGAGTGCGGCGCAGGCTTACCTGGCTATTGTAAATCCTGCGGCTGGAGGCGGACGGAGCCGCAAGATGTTGGGCGCGGCGCTGGCGCAGTTGCGAAGCGGCGGGATTGCGGTTGAGGTAGTAGAGACGAAGAGAGCGGGCGATGCCACGCGGATCGCGCGCGAGGCTTACGGTCGCGGGCAGCGAAAGTTTATTGCCGTGGGCGGGGACGGAACTTCCTATGAAGTGGTGAACGGGCTTTTTCCGGAGGCGAGTGCGGGCGGGCGTCCGACGCTCGGGTTCTTGCCGCTGGGAACAGGGAACTCTTTTCTGCGTGATTTCAGCGACCGCGGCTTGGAGTACGCGATTGAGTCGCTGATTGCGGGGCGCAGCCGGGATTGCGACGTGTTGCGCTTGCGGCACCGCACTGGAGTGATTCACTACATCAATCTGCTGAGCCTGGGGTTTCCGGCGGACGTGGCGACCTTGCGGGCGCGGCGTTTCAGCGGGCAAGGAGAGGTGGGATACTTCATTTCGATTTTTCTGGGGCTGGCGCGGCTGCAGAGAAGGCCGTTTCCGGTGCGCGCGGAGGGTGAAACGGAATTTGACCGGCGCCGCTGTTTGTTTCTGACTTTCAACAACAGCAAGTTTACCGGCGGGACGATGATGATCGCGCCGAAGGCCGAGGTGAGCAGCGGCTTGATTGAATACGTCCGCTGGGGTGCGATTGGGAGACTGGGACTGATGCGGAATTTGCCGGGGCTTTATGATGGCACGCACATCAAGCATCCGCTGGCGGAGCGGAAAGCGGTGAAGCGGGTGGAATTCGATTTGGACGCGCCGGTGGATGTGATGGTGGATGGGGAAGTGCTGACGCTGCATTGCGAGGAGTTGGACGTTCTGCCGGGCGCGTTGGACGTAGTGGCCTGAGGGCGTGGTATAAAAAGAATCATGTCTGAAGAACGGCGAAAGCGGCATCAGGAGCGAGTGGGTGCGCCGGAAGCAAATCCGGAGTCGCGGAAGAAGATGCTGATCTGGGGCGGGACTGTGGTGTTGTTCGTCCTCGCCTGGGTCGCGGGATGGGAGTACAGAAATCATCGCTACGATGGCTTCGCGAAGTGTCTGGCGTCCAAGCAGGTAAAAATGTATGGACTGTATTGGTGTGAGCACTGCGCCGATCAGAAAGCGATGTTCGGGAAGGCGTTTCGGTACGTGCCCTATGTGGAGTGCGGGCTGAAGGGCGGCGGCGGAATCACGCAGGAGTGCAAAGCCGCGGGGGCGAAGTTATTTCCCAGTTGGCAATTCGGGGCGAGCCCGCTCAAAGAAGGGGTCTACCCGCTGGAAGAATTGAGCGATAAGACTGGGTGCAGCTTGCCGTGAGTGCCACTGCGGATCGACCGGTTGAGGCGGGCAGAAATCCCATAACCGACAATCGAATGGTGTTTTTGGCGATTGCGATTTTGGCTGTCGTGGGGGTGGTGGTGTCGGCGGTGTCGCTGCAGCGGCACTACGCGAAGTCGGCGACGGCGTTCTGCGAAATTGGGGAGAAGTTCAATTGCGACATTGTGAACCGGAGCGAGTGGTCGAGTGTGATGGGAATTCCGGTGGCGGGGATTGGCCTTGTGGGGTATGGAGTGCTGCTGGCGCTGGCGACAGTTTACCGCTCGCGAGCAGAAACGCCGATGCGCTTGCTGGTGGCGGCTTTCGCCGGCCTGGCGTTTGCGTTGTATCTCACGTACGTTGAGGGTTACGTGCTGGAGACGTGGTGTATTTTGTGTTTGAGTTCGCTGGGGCTGATTGCGGGGATCACGCTGCTGGCGGGCATGGCGAAGGCGCGAGCCGTTGACCTCAGGGGCTAAAGCCCACATTTTCGGGGGCGCGCTTTTTGGCGTGGCTGAAGCCGCGCCCTTTCAAAGCGAATTTCGCAACGGCTAACTAGAGATGTCGTTCAACAAAGGCGAGTCCTTCGACGCAAGTTTCGGATGGAAAGAATCCAGAAAGTAAAGAAGGCTGCAAGTGCGGCTTCTCCGCCGATTCGCGCCAGCGGAGCGACCGGAGATTTACGGCTGCATGAGTTTCGCAGCCGCGTCTTTCGCAATACTCGATTTTTGCGGGTGTGGCTGCCTCCGGGATACGACGATGCGGAGAACGCTGACCGGCATTATCCCGTTTTCTATCTGAATGACGGTCAGAATTTATTCGAGTCGTCGACCGCGTTCGCCGGCGTCGAGTGGCAGGTGGATGAGACAGCGGATCGGCTCATACGCGAAGGCGCGGTGCCGCCGATGATCGTGGTGGGCATGGATAATACCGGCAAGGACCGGATTCGCGAATATCTGCCGCGCCGGTCGATGCATCCGATGATGCTGCGGGCGCAGGGGCGGCATTATCCGGATTTTCTGATGAAGGAAGTCATGCCGTTTGTGGAGCGCTTCTACCGCGTTGCGACGGGGCCGGAGAATACCGGGTTGGGCGGGTCTTCGCTTGGCGCGCTGATTGCGCTTTACACCGCGATGGCACGGCCGGGAGTGATTGGGCGGTTATTGTTGGAGAGCCCGTCCCTGTGGGCAGGGCGGCAGGCGGTCAAGGAAAGCCGGTCGGTAGGAATTTGGCCGGAGCGAATATTTCTGGCCGTGGGAACGGCCGAGGCGGGAAGCGTGGAGCGCAGCCGTTCTGTAGTGGACGATGTGCGGGAGTTGGCGGCCGTGATCCGGCGAGCCGTGCTCAGCGAGAGCCGGCTGCGGTTGGTAATAAAAGACGGAGCCGGTCACAACGAAGCGGCGTGGGCGGAGCGGTTCCCGGAAGCGCTGCGATTTCTGTTCGGTCCGTAGATTCAAGTCGGATCACTTTCGAGTCAGAGAGAATGAGGAACCGGAGCGGATCTCCTGCCGAGGTTCCATATCCCATACAAGAGAGCGGCCATCACGGGGACGGAAAGCTGGAGGTGCGTCCAGCGCGCGAGCGGGCCGAGCAGGGGGAGCACGAAGGCGAGATAAAGAAGGAGTTTGAAGGCGGGCGTGGCGGGGTCGTCGGGCTGAGTAATGACCCAGTCGGAGAGCAGGAGGAATGCGGGCGCGAGGATAACGAGGTCGTAGACGGTGAGATGCGGCGAGAGTAGGACCGTTGCGAGCAATAGCGCCGAATAGCGCAAGGACAGGGAAAGGCGGCTGCGCCAGCACGCGATGGTGAGGCCGCAGACAAAAAGTACGGTGACGAGGTAGAGCGTTAGAGAAGCTCCCGGCCACGGAATTAGCATGGTCCAGAAGGTGCGCAGGGAGTGGGTTTGATAGATTCTGGGCTCGAGCAGCGAGGGCAGGCGGGGTGCTCGGAGCAGCATGTGAATCCACTCGCGAAGCGGCTCGACGCCGTAATAGAGCCACGCTGCCGCTAACTGCGCGGCGGCGGAGAGAATCGCGCCCCCGATGACCCTCCAACGAAGCGTGACCAGGAAAATGATGGCGGCGGCGAGGCCGAGTTGGGGTTTGAAGATGAGGCATCCGAAAGCCAGGCCAGCGAGGAATTCATGCCGGGCGCGCACAGCGAAGAAGGCAAGCGTGAAGCAGGCGAGGGCCAGGCCGGAGACTTGTCCCCCGGCGATGAGGTGCCAGAAGCCAGGGAAGGCAAGGGCGAGAATCAGGACGGTAAGTTTGTAGCTGCTCAGATTGGAGCATGCGCGCCAGACGGCGTAGCAACACACTCCGTAAGTGAGCGCGCTCAGTGTGAGCCAGAGCAAGAGCGCGCAAGGATAGGACAGGCGGGCAAAGAGTGCGAAGAAGATTGAAACCTGCGGCGGATAAAGCGGTATATAGCGAATGCCGGCGGCGGCCGGAATGCGTTGGGCCGCGAGATCGGATTGCAGCCGCATGTTGTACAGATCCGCGCCGCGGTGCGCGAGAGCGAGCGAGCCGAGGGTATAGAAATGCAGAAAGTCAGTGCCCTTGAGATTGCCGGCTCGATCGAGGAGACCGGGCGTGGTTATGTTCCAGATGTAGACGGACCAGAGGCAGAGTGCAAGAATCAGGCCGTGCGCCCACAGGCGGCGGGGGGTAAGGAATGAGGCGGCTTTGGACGTCATGCGGCCCCACGATAATGAATCCGCAGTCACAACTATTTCAAACCAGCGGCGGGTAGAGGGAAATCGGTCGCCTTCGTTCGCCGTGCCATCAGTAATAAGGAGAACATTAACGGCACAAAAGGGACCATGAAGGAAGGCAGCAATGGGAGTTGGCTCAGCGAGTGTAAATCCGGAGGAAATAGCAACAAGGCAGCAGACATAATCCACGGCCATCCCAGGCTGGCGATAAGAACTCCACGGGAGAATCTCGACAAAGCCCCCGCGTCACGCAAAAGGAGCAGCGCGGGTAGAATCAACATGACCTGATTGAAGGGAGTGAAGAGCGGAAAGGCAAGGATGGCGCCGGTGAAAAAAGCGGCAAGGATGGAGGCGAACGTCCGCGAACCTGCTTCTGTTTTTCGATTTTGCCACGCGAACGCCAGCAGCCCGGCGACAATGAGGGCCCCGAGGATTTCGCCGAGCGTATCCCCAAGAATCATTCGTAACAGCGACGAAGTGGGAGCGTATCTCCGGTAAGCCGTGATGCCTGTAAGAAAATACCCGAGCCATCCGGGGAGAAGAAGTTCGCCACCCACAAACAATGCCGCCGTGATAGCAGCAAAGCTCGCCGCGAGACGCCAGCGTCTAATCAAGTCGCCAGCGGCCCAGACCATGAATGCACACAAGGGCAGAACTGACATCTGCGGTTTAATTGTGGAGAAAGCTAGCAGTGCGCCCGCTGTCACCAAGTGACTCCTGCAGACGCACCATCCACCCGCGACCAGCAGGAATCCGACTACGAGCGCCAGTTGCTGAAAGCGCAAGCCTTGAACTATCTGCGGGCTGCTCAGGGTAAACAAAATGAGTGCCGCGATTGTTTCCAGCGGTGGTCGCCAATGCAAAATATCCAGACAAAGCCATACGCTGATGGCGGTCAAGAGGCCCAAAGTAAACCGAGCCCGGTCTCGCACATCTTTGAAATCTGCATACGCGGTAGGGGCAAGTAGAAGTACTACATAGACGGGATATGCGAAGCGCTGTTCGTTCGCTACAAAGGTACCCGGTGGGTAGGTCTGGTCGACCGCGTGACCGTAGAACACCGTCTGGATTTCGTGGCTTACCCCCGGCCCGTATGGATTGCGCCGGTGAAGCAGAAGTTCGCGCGTGCCCACCCAGGGTGAATACAAGTCGCCCATTTGGGCGATCACCTCCCCCTTCTCTGTGTCGCTATAGTTGGTCCACGGTTCCAGAATGCGGTGCACGTAGAACCATGTGCCCGTGCCAACGCACAAGCTAAGCACCAGCCAAAGCCGAACTTTCGCGTGCATCGGGCGACTCCCAAGGAATTTGGAGCAATTCCGCGCAAGAAGTGTAGCAAAGGTCTGCAGCAAGGACTATGTTCCGTGGCACCGGAGGACCGAGCTTCCGCTAAGGCCGTCCCTCGGACGTGGCACCGGTCGCGCGCAACCCTCCGGGTCCGGCTGTCGGAGCAGGTGATTCGATCGAGACCACTTTGCCTAGCAGAATGAGTATGCCAAAAACGGCGAAGGGGAACGCCAGACTGGCGTTGAGCGGGAAGAACCATATCTTCAACAGCCATCGCATCTGAACCATCAGCAATCCGAGCGTAACGGCCACTGCAGAGAGCCAGGGAAGTAGACCGACCGAGCAAACAACCAAAGTCAGGAAACGAAGCGAGGGAGTGCCGTGCCGCAGTTCGCGCCAATAGCGAATCGTGAGCGCAATCGCGGGCAACAGCAGGACCTGGTTGAACGGCTGGAACACTGAGGGAACGATTAACAACGTGAGACTCAGGGCAAAAGCCAGAGAGAGGGCAAATGGGAACGAGTCCGCAGGTTGCCGCCGCGCACACCAGGCGGAGTTTGCCACGCAGAGGAACACGAGCAGCGCAAGTGACCATGACAAAGCGGCTGGCAGGTAGATTTCCAGCAGGGAGGTGGAGTGCATGTGCTTCCCATACTCGAGCACCGAGGCGAGGAAGCGCGTGACCCAGCCTGGTAAGAGCAACTCGGAGGCGATGATCAGAGCCGAGAGCGTGGCGGCGAATCCCCAGAAGAGAAGACGCCGCCGGCGCCAGTCGCCCGAGACCCACAAGGCGAACCAGGCAATCGCCAGAACAGACATCTGGGGTTTGATCGTAGCGACAGCCAATAGCATCCCGGCCAGAAACAGATGGCCAGAGACTGTGGCTGCGGTTGCCGCGGCAAGCAAGCCGGCCACGAGAAGGCCCAATTGCAATATTTCGAGGCCCTGCATCACCGGAATGCTCGTAAAGACAAGTAAGAGCATCACAGCGACCCCTACCGGCGACAGCTTCAGGCGCATGGCATGCGCCCAAAGCGGTACGCTGGCAGCGGTAACTGCCGCCAGCAGCCACAAGAAAATAGTCTGCGCGGTATGGAATTGCATCCCTATCGTGGGTGCCAGCAGGAAAGATACATACAGGGGATAGGCGAATCGCTGCTGATGAGAGGGATGGTCTGCCTCAGGACCTTCCGGATCTTTTCCGTAGTAGGCAACTTGAAGTTCGTGTGTGATGTCATCGCCGTATGGGTCACGATGGTGCAGCAGAAGTTCACGCACTCCGAACCACTGTGCGTAAAGATCGGTGAGGGGGCGCGGCCGCATTGCCGCGGATGGAGCGATACCGTCGATGTTCTGCGGAACATGACTCCAGTAGAAATACATGCTTGCCGAACATAGAAGCAGCATGAACAATCGAGCCAGGCGTTTGGGTGTGGATACTGTCATGTGGAGAAAGTTTCTCGCGCATGGGCTGTACAGCCAACGGCGGGGGAACTACAAATCGTCACTCGGACTGGGATAGCAGCTGCGGCGTAGGATGGTCGGCCTCCACAATCCACACATTCCGGTCACGAAAATACTGGAGAAGTTCCCGGTTGTCGTCCTTTCCCATGTCGCGCGCCCAGATCACTTTGGCGGCGTCAATGTTCGCCTCGTTGTATACCCATTCGCGGACGGGGTCGTGACCTGGTGCGTAGTGCACGATGACAAGCTGAGGGCCCGGCCGCTGCTCCAGTTGGCGCAAGATACTTGCCCTGTCCAGATCACCGCGCGGCCACGCGGACTCGATCTGAACATTAGCCCCCGCTGCCGCGACGCGCAGGAGAATCATAGCGCACGCCAGCGCCGGGATCGCGCGAACCACGGCTTGTCCTATGGGGCGTCGGCTTGAAGACCAGTGCCATAGATGGCGCATGCCTTGCACCAGCAGGATGTACAGGGCGCCGGTGGCGGGCGAGAAATAGTGGGGACCCGTCCAGGTTTGCACGGAGAATCCGGCGATCATGGCGGCGCATATAAGAAGTGGCAGCCGCATCTTGCGCTGGCGAACGACGCGGGGAAACGCCAGCAGAGGCAGCGTCAGAAGCGGGCCCAGATAGAACTGCCACCAGGAAATAAGCTTGTCCGCCGCGCGACGCAGATACCCGCCGACCGTGCGGTTTTTCTCGAACTCGCCCAGTTCCCAGCGGTAGAAATCGCGCATTACTGCGTGATGGTAAACAGGCTCGGGGCGGGGCGTTTGCCAGATGAAGTAAGGAGCGGTGGCGTAGGTGTCGCGATTGACCTGGTAGGTCATGCGGAAGGGGTCGCCCGTGACGCGGTAGTAGTAGTAACCGGTGGCCAGCGCGCCGAGCGCAAGAACCGCGAACAAAGGCAAAACGATGCGCGCCAGCGAGAGATCGAATGCGGGGCGCCGTTTGCCGATGAGCCACCAGAGCATGGCGGCGGACACGGGCAGGCTGAAGACTAATCCTTCATAGGGGCGGCTATTGGCAAGGATCACGAGGCCCACGCCCATGAGCACGGCCTCGCGTGTGCGGAGACGCATGCGCAGGCGTGGCCAGGCTCCGAGGACGAGTGCGCCGCCGAGTGCGGCCACGGAAGCGCACCAATAGGTATTCATCCAGTAGCTAAGGAGCCCGAGGCGGAGCACGGCCAGTGCCGCTCCCAGCAAGGCCCATGGCGGAGGCAACCAGGCTTGCAGCATCCAGCACAACGCGGAGCACAGGAGAGCAGTGACGAGGATCTGTCCGATCCAAGGATTGCCGACCACTTGCCCAGCTGCTAGCACGAGGCCCTGCGCGGGCGGGTACATCGACATGTAGGTGGGCTGTTCGATGATGTGGAAACTTTCGAAGTGAATCCACATGGGGTGAGTGGGATTGGTGAGTTTCCCGTGAGCGAACGTGTCGCCTGCGAGCAGGTAGCTGAACTCGTCGTTGAAACGCGGTTGGGGAATACCGAGGATGGGGATGAGCGCGACGCGAATCGCGATGACGCTGACACCTGCGAGCAGCGCCGAGAGACGCTTACGCAGAGACAGGCGGGCGAGCGCGCTCGCGATCGACTGGAAAGAGTCTGGCTGATCGGGGCCGGAGGCGCTTCTGTGCGAGAAAAAAAATAACGCGGCGGAGGCGGACAGGAGTAGGAGTTCGATCAGCGCCAGAAAAAACGGAGCGAGCCGCAGATATAGGTTTTGCATCGTGACCGGGCCGAGCGTTTGGCGGCCGAGCACTACTTTACGTCAGTTGCCTTCTCACGCTGGCTCTTTTTCTTTTTCCACGGATTTCTCGAACAATCCATCGACGATCTGGATCATCTCGTTATCCACAATACGGTTGCGGGAAATGGCTTCCAGCAGCGGGATGGAGACGATTTTGTTGGAGCGCAGGGCGGCCATGCATCCGAATTCGCCACGGTGCACCATGTCGATGGCGCCCAGGCCGTAGCGCGTAGCCAGCACGCGGTCGAAGGCGCTGGGCGAGCCGCCGCGCTGGATGTGTCCAAGGACGACGGCGCGGGTTTCAAAGCCGGTACGCTTTTCGATCTCGCGAGCGAGAATGTTGGCGATGCCTCCGAGTTTCACGTGGCCAAACTCGTCCTTGCCCATGTCCTGCAGGACGGGAGATCCCTGGCCGGGCTCGGAAGAGAACTTTGCTCCTTCGGCCACGACCACGATGGAAAAATAACGGCCGCGCTCGTGGCGTTGATGAATGGAGTCCGCGACCTTATCGATATCGAAGGGGCGCTCGGGGATCAAGATCACGTCAGCGCCGCCGGCGATGCCGCTGTAGAGCGCGATCCAGCCGGCGTCGCGGCCCATCACTTCCACTACCATCACGCGGTTATGCGCTTCGGCGGTGGTGTGGACGCGGTCGAGGGCCTCGCAAACGATGTTGCAGGCAGTGTCGAATCCGAATGTGTAATCGGTGCCGCCGAGATCGTTGTCGATGGTCTTGGGAACGCCAACCACCTTCGCGCCGCGTTCGTGCAGCTTTTGCGCAACGGAAAGAGTGTCATCGCCGCCGATGGCGACGAGAGCTTCGATTTTGTTTTTCTCCAGCGTTGCCAGACAACGGTCAATGCCATCGGGACGCTTCGAAGGATTGGTGCGGGAAGTGCGCAGGATGGTGCCGCCGCGCGGCAGAATGCCGCCGACCGCGTCGAGATCGAGCGGCATGCTCTTGTCTTCGATCACGCCGCGCCAGCCTTCCATGAAGCCGATGAATTCGTCCTGGTAGGTGAAGATGCCCTTACGCACCACCGCGCGAATCACGGCATTCAGGCCGGGGCAATCGCCTCCGCCAGTCAACATTCCGATCTTCATGGCTCCGCTCTCCGTATGAATTCTGATGAAAATCCCTGGGATGCACTCCGGGCGCGGGCTGGGTGGAACGGGCAGCTTGGGCGCGGGTTGGCAGTCGCCGGGAAGGATAAGATTATCATTGATGGAGGAGGATACTGATGAATAAGCCGTCCCCTAGTGTGCGGCTTCTCGCAACAACAAATCAGAGGCAACCTTCGAGCCAGCGATATATGCTCACCGACTTCAACGTGTCAGTCCCGAAAGCGTCCCAGCTATTTGCGCCTCGTCGAACGCCTGCGAATTGGAAGGCAATGTACACATCCTTTTGACTGCAGAACCATGGCGCGTCCTCTTCGCCAATCTTCGTCAAATCGTCATATACACCCTTGGAAAAGTCTTTCCCGTCGACGCAGCACATTTGGCGGAACTGGACGTTTCGGGTTTCGAGATATTCCTCGACCTCCAGCCGCGTGATTCCGGGCCTGAGAGCGTCGGAATACAGACGGAGAGCAGATTGGTATCTCACTTCTCGTTTCTGCTGCGCCCGCTTTCCCAATGTGCAACGGACAACAACTACCGACAGCATGACGACCATCAACATCGCTGTGGGCAAGCGCCAGCGTCTTGTGTTCGTCCAAATCATGCTGAAACGGGGTCGCTCCCTCTAAGAATGGATGGCGGGAACAGTCTTGCAAGTGAGAACTGTCGAAAGCGGAAGATTACGCTTGCGACCAGAGTTGTTCCGCTTCCACTTCATCTAAAGCCCTTAGCTCTTGAGCCCAATGGCGGCGGCTTCCATCTGATCGTGCACCTGCTCGGCGCGGCGCAGTGCGGATTGCACGTTGTCGCAGATATTTTCCGCGCCGACTACTTCTTCGAATTCGGCTTGGTGAATCAGGCTGGCGGGTTGCTCGCGGGCGCCGCAGAGCGCGGATCGGATGGTTCGGGCCTGAATGACCGCAAACGGGCAGAAAAAAGTGGCGCACCGGAGTGCGCCACTGAGTTTAAGACAAATTACTAGCTCAGTTTCTTCGCTATTGCTGGGCGAAGTATCCGAGGGTTAGCTGGTTGAGATCGGTTTCGATCGTTATGTTGTCCCCGGTCGCGTCGATCAGGTAGTAGTCGAATGCGTCCGCGTTGGTGGTGGTGGTGACATCCAGGCCGGTGATGGTGCCTGGGCTAAAGACGCCGTTGGCTGCAGCGGTGAAGGTGCCGGAAACGGGCAGATCCGGATAGGTTGGCCCCGCACTGAATAGCCAGTTGAGGTCAACCGCTCCAGCGAAGGTTCCGACCCCGTCAGCCGTGACTGGGCCGACAGCATCGAGTTCTCCGAAAATGTTTTCGTCCCAGCCCGTGACATTCAGGCCGTAGGCGCCGCTGAAGGAGCCGGCCGTAAATGCGCCGCCTCCGCTTTGCAGGTAGGCATTGCCTTCAATGCCATCGGCCAGGTCCAGCGTAATCGCAGTTGCATTACCGTTTCCGTCCAAATAGAGCTGCAGGTTGAAGGTGTTGGTGCCATCGGTTACGTTGGCGATCGTCACTCGTCCGGTGGGATCCACTGTGTAAGCTGGAGCACTGACGGGGTCCGGGATGACTGGCTCCGATCCGGTGAGATCGTTGAAGTCAACGAACCCGGCGACGGTGCCGCCCGCGTTGGCAGTGAGCAGCCCTGCGGTCTGTAATATCCCGTCAGGGCTGGTGTCCCAGCCGCTCATGCCGAGCACGTAACTGCCACCAGAGAGTGAAGCGGTACTGAAGGTTCCAGTATTCGCTCCTTGGCTGAAGGCTGTACCGCCCAGGGTTCCCGTATACGCATCGCCGTCTGCTTCCACCAGCCGGATGCGGCTGGCATCGACAATGTATCCAGCCAGAACGATTTGAGGGAAGTCCGTTGAATCGGTGGGGTTGAGTGTGAACACCACCCGGCCGAGAGAGTCAGGCGCACTAACTGTACTGGCGCTGAAAGTCTGAGCCTGAAATAGGGTGGGGGATGCGCTGTCGTTCGCATCGAAAATACTTCCAGTACCGGAGATGCCGCCGGCAGAGTCGACGTTGATGACGCCGCCCATGGAAAGGAAGCCGTCCTCCTCGAACTGATCATAGCCGTTGAGGCCGAAGGCGTAACCATTCAACGGGGTGGCAGCTGCGGCAGTGGCGTTTTGCAAGTTCAACTCTCCGCTGGCCGTAGCCGAAGCGTCGAACTCGATGATGAAGGCCCTGGCAGGGTTGTTCGGAAGTACCGAGACATTGAGAGTCTCGACGCCGCCTACACCTAGGTTGGTGTCGTTGGTGTTCAGAACGATCTGCAGGTTGCCAGCGGCGTCGGCGGCAGCTATGCTGCTGCCGGTGGCGCTGATTGGGTCGGATAGGTCGCCGCCAAAGTCGACGAAGTCCTGTTCGCCGGTGGTGATCGCCCCGCCAAGGACGGTGAAGGCCCCCGCGACATAGTAAGAACTTACATCAACACTGTCGAATCCAGCTAGCGAGAATACGTAGGTGCCATCGGGCAAAGGTGCTACCACTACCAAGGGCGTAATGGTGACCGTAGCGCTGGCGCTCTGCGTATCGTCAGAAACCGAGGTTGCGGTGATGACGACGGAGCCCGCAGTGGTGGGGGCGGTGTAAACCGTGGTGGCCGCGCTGGCCGTGCCGGTCGGATTAAACGAGCCACAAGTGGCCGCCGGAGTGCAGCTCCAATTCACGCCAAGAGTCGCCGGATCGCCTGTTACGGTGGCGGCGATGGTCGCGGTCGCGCCGGCCGCCAGAGATGATGGCGGAGGCGTGGTCAATGCAACCGAGATTACGGTGGCATTAATCGCGATGGAGGCGCTGCTGGCGCTTATCGTGCTAGTGGTAACGGAAGTTGCGATGAGCGTGACCGCAGCCACGGGAGCGCTGGGTGCGGTGTAGATGGCAGCTGTACCACTGGCGACGGCGGTCGTACCTGAGCTAAACGAACCGCAGGTGGCCGCGCTGTTACCCGGACTGCAACTCCAGATGACGCCGCCGTTCGCCGAATCGTTGGCTACGGTCGCGGTAACGGAGAGTGTGTCATTGACGTAGAGGACGGTTGGAAATGTAGCCGGACTGGTCAAGGTGACCGTAATGGCCGGAGGAGGAGGCGTGGTAGTGGTGCTGGAACTGCTGCAAGCAACCAGCGCGGCAATCATGCTCAGGCTGATTAGAAGAAGAATCGATTTGCGGAATGTCATCGGGCACCTCCGTTGAGTTCGACCTTGGCTGTTTCTTTAGTTCTGGAGCGTCGCGCGGTGGTGGAGCCTCCATGCATTGGCGCTCCGTTTGTACTGCGCAGCTTGACGGTGGTGCCGCCGACGGTCAGTTCGCGGGCCAGCAGATAGTTCTTGCCGCGCAGTGACGTCATGGCCCCGACGATCCGAATCGGCGCTCCTGTGCGCAGGGCTTCTTTTGTCTCTTTGCTCAGGAAGGGTCCGACGCGGGCGTCGACCACGCCGTCCGGGCCTGCCACCAGCAGATGCATGCCGGTCGGGCTGCCCACAACGCGCTTGGTGACGAATTCCTGAATGGTTCCATTGAGAGTGATTTCATGAGACGCGTCGTAGACAGGACCAAAGCCCTGTGCAGGGTGGGTTGTGGACGCGGGTTGGGCGCCAAGTGGAACCGCTAAGATCGCCAACAGCAGGCCACAGAGCAGGCCCGCGATCAATCGGGTGGGTTTCGTCAGACGGCTAAGATGCATAGATTTCTCCTTGAGTCTGGTAATGGTTGGTTAGTGGTTATTTTGCCGTTCCAAGCTGTGGTCTGGGAAATGAGAGGTGCAGGTTGATTCTTTCAAAGTTCTAACCTCTCAACCCTCGGAAGCCCTCCAAGTTGCGCTGTGGAAAACTAATCCTTTCCAGCAGCTACCGAACTGCAATCTGAAGTTGAGCTTGGCATTCCTTTCGCCGTGGCATGGAATGCCGCCGCGGCGATACTGAACGGGCAGCCTGGTCACAGCGCTGCAAAGCATTGGGCTGGCCGCGTAGTGCGAGCTTGTTTCACTGGAGTCACTCCTGGGGACTCTTGGGAGAGCCATGATGAATATGGGGAGTAGCCTAAATTAACGAGCTCACATTTCGCAGTATTAAATGTGGTTACTCTAATTACGGTGGTAACCGGAGCGGGTGCGGGCGCGGTGGCGCCGCCGGGGCGTCACCAGGTTGAGGTGGTGATTGAAATTCTTACGCCTCGGCTACTGCTGCAGCTCGAAGTAGCCGAGGGTTAGCTGATCGGTGTCGGTCTCGATGGCCAGCACTTGGGTTGTGTCCACAAGGTAGTAGGTGAAGTTGTCCGAGGGGGCATCGATCGACGAAATGCCCGAGATGGTGCCGGTGAAGACGCCGTTCGGGTTGGCGGCGAAGGTCCCCGTCAGCAGAACATCGGTGGTGGGATGAAGTTCGTTCAGGTCGACGAATCCAGTCAGGGTCGCGACGCCGTCAGCCGCAATGGTGCCTACGCCATCCCGCTCGAACGGGGGGATGGGCAGTTTCTGTACCACGTTCAGGGCGTAGCTTCCGCTGAAGGACGCAGCGTTAAAGGACCCTCCGCCGGTTTGCAGGAAGCCACGACCGGCGAGCACGTCCGCGGTGTCCATCGAGATAACCAGGGCGTTGCCGTCTCCGGTCAAATAGAGTTGGAGGTTGTAAGTAAAGGTGGTACCAGTGGTGATGTCGGCGATGCCGGTGAGGCCAGTCAGGGTTACGTCCCCAGTCGATGCCACGGAGTAGGTTGCTCCGCTGACGAGGGTGCTGCCGCCTTGTGGAGTTTGCGTCTTGAGGTCGTTGTAGCTGAGTGTGCCGCTCACGCTTCCATCGGCGTTGAAAGTAAGGACGCTGGCCAGTTGTTGTGCCCCGGGTAACTCTGGCCCAGCTGCGCCGACCACATAGCTGGAGGCCGAGAGGGAGCCGGCATCGAAGGTTCCGGTGCCGGTTTGGCCCAGCGCGCTTCCGCCCACGGTGCCGCGGAAGACATCGACGGCACCGTGCTCGATCAACCGAATGTGGCTGGCGTCGATCACGTACCCGACCAGAACGATTCGCCCAACCCCGGAGGCGCTGCTGGGGGTAAGCGTAAAGTCGACCAGGCCAAACCCGTCGGGAACGCCGACGGACCCCGACGCAAAGGTTTGGGCCGCCAAGGGGACGCCGTCGTCGTTAATGTCGAAAATGCTGCCCGCACCCGAGATACTCCCAGGGTTATCAATGTTGATGACGCCGCCGAGAGAAAGGGGCTTCTCGTTAACATCCACCCCGGCGGCAGAAAATGCGTAGCTGCCGGAGGGCGTCGAGAAGGTGGTCGCCTGCAAGTCCAACTCGCCGCTGGAGGTTGCCCAAGAGTCGAACTCGGTAAGTAGGGCTTTTGAAGGCGAAACCACAGTGGCGTCCAGCGTTTCAGTCCCGTTCGCGCCAATTCTGGAGTCCCCGGTGGTGATCGTAACCAGCACGTTGCCATCGGCGCTGATGAGGGCACTGCCGCCCGTAATGGCGTCATGCTCGTAAATTGTGAAGTCGCCCAGATCCTGCTCGCCTGTCGTGATCGCTCCGCCGAGGACAGTAAAGGCCCCCACCACCGAGTACGTTCCGTTGAAGTCCGACCCAGCCAGCGAAAACACATAATTTCCGTCGGCCAAACCCGGCGTCGTAGTCACCGCCGCGGTAATCGTGACGGTGACGCTGGCAAAGACGCTGCCGTCCGTCACCGAGCTTGCCGTGATGGTGACGGTGTTGCCCTGGGGCACGTTGGCTGGGGCGGAGTAGGTTACGGGTGCTCCGCTGGCCGAGGTGGAGGAACTGAACGTGCCGCAGGCGCCCAACGGGACGCAACTCCAGGTGACTCCGGCATTGTCCGCGTCGTTGGCCACGGTTGCGGTGATGGACTGCGTGGCACTCACTTGCAGAGACGTCGGAACCGCGCTCAGCGTAATCGTGATGTTGGTGATCGTGATGGCGGAGGTGCTGGCGCTGACGCTGGAGTTATCGGCCAGCGTCGCAGTAATGACGACGGGGCTCGAAGGCACTGTGGAGGGCGCGGTATAACCAACAATTTCGCCGCTGGGACTTGAGGACGCGCTAAACGAACCACAGGTGGCCGGCGCGTTGCCCGGGGTACAGCTCCAGTTCACGCCTCCGTGGTCGTTGAGGACGCTGGCTTGCAGGGAGAGCGTGCCGAGGACGTTTAAGGAGGCTGGCGTAGGAGTCGGAACCGTGCCAATCGAAACCGAGGGGCCATTGCTCCCTGAGTTGGAACTGCTGCTGCATGCCACCAAGGCTGCGATCAAGCTCACTCCCATGAGAAGAGTGGCGATGGGAAGAGAGATCGATTTCTGGAATGTCACGGTGCGGAACATCATCGGGCGCCTCCGTTGAGTTCGGGTGGAAAAGTCTCTTGGGCCCTGTCTTGCTTGGAATCAGCGCCGTCTCCGGAGTCTACTCGGGCGAGCAAGCCCACAAACCGCCAAGCGGCTCTGTGATCCTGTCGGACCTTAATAGGCATTCCGGGACGTTGCGGGGGGAGGACCAGAACTATACCCCAGAATTCATTCCACGGCCACAAGATTCAGCCGATGCCATTTCGATCGGCGAGGCGAGGATACACGTCAGGTTTCCGAGCTAGGTCGTCTCACGATCCCATCTAGGGGATAGGATGCGCGTGCTTTCCGCGATAAACTGCATTCACATGCGAGTTCTGGGTATCGATTGCGGCGGGCAATACACCGGCTACGGCGTGGTGGAGATGCATCCCGGGGGGCATCTGGTGTGCCTCACTTGCGGGGCGAT
>Ga0302326_10001671_pt1 | contig 55941 bp, 50 predicted proteins | sample Palsa_T0_3_FD_202264 | JGI IMG/M metagenome (GOLD analysis project Ga0302326, IMG submission 202264) | Peat permafrost microbial communities from Stordalen Mire near Abisko, Sweden - Palsa_T0_3 | ecosystem: Environmental > Terrestrial > Soil > Palsa > Peat permafrost | place: Sweden: Abisko...
CCAGGTGGTCCTCAACTCCAAAAAGCTCAAGCCGGAGGAGCGGCCTTCCATGGTGGAGGACTACGAGCGCGGCTCCTCCGACGAGATCCAGGCGCAGCCCTGGCAGACCGACACCTGCATCGGCTCCTGGCATTACGAGCGGGCCCGCTTCGACGACCACACCTACAAGACCGTCGCGCAGGTGGCGCAGATGCTGGTCAACATCGTGAGCAAGAACGGCAACCTGCTGCTCAACATCCCCGTCCGCGGCGACGGCACGATCGACGACGACGAGATCGCGTTCCTCCGGGGCCTGGGTGACTGGATGGCCGTCAACGGCGAGGGCATCTTCGGCAGCCGGCCCTGGAAAGTCTATGGCGAGGGTCCGGCGCATGTGGCCGGCGGCATGTTCAACGAGAACAAGGTGAAGTACGGCGCGCAGGACATCCGCTTCACGACGAAGGGCGGCGCGCTCTACGCCTATTTCCTCGGCTGGCCCGCGGACGGCAAGGTGACGATCCACGTGCTGCGGTCGTTGGCGGCCGATCAGGCTGGCGTGGCCGGCCAGCCTCCGCTCCTCGAACGGAAGATCGCATCGATTCGGCTGCTGGGCGCGGCAGGCAATAGCGCCTGGACCCAGGATGCCGACGGGCTGCACGTGGAGCTGCCCGCGGGCGCCGCACCAGCTCCGGTCGGCGCTCTCCGCCTGACTTTCGAGTGAGGGCCGCAGCCATGGACATTCGTCGCGGTGCCCTCTGCTTGATCCTTGGTTGGGGAATGGCCGGAGCGCGGCTGGCCGCGGACGCGCCATGGATCCCCGATCAGGGCGATGGCACCTATAAGAATCCGGTCCTCTTCGCCGATTACTCCGATCCCGACGCGGTTCGCGTCGGCGACGACTTCTACCTCGTTTCGTCGAGTTTTCACTGCACACCCGGGCTGCCCATCCTGCACTCCAACGACCTGGTGAATTGGACGATCATCAACCACGCGCTGCCGGCGCAGGTGCCGCTCGATCATTTTTCGGTGCCCCGCCACGGCGAGGGCGTCTGGGCCCCCGCCATTCGTTTTCACGGGGGAAAGTTCTGGATCTACTATCCTGATCCGGATTTTGGCATCTATGTCGTCACCGCGACGGATCCGGCCGGGGCCTGGTCAGCCCCCATTCTCGTTATGAGCGGCAAGGGTCTCATCGATCCGTGTCCACTATGGGACGACGACGGGCAGGTCTATCTCGTGCACGGCTGGGCCAAGAGCCGCTCTGGCATCAATAACCGGCTGACGGTGAACCGGCTGGCCTCGAACGGCTTGAGCGCCACGGATGCCGGCACGGTCGTGATCGACGCCGACAAGATGCCCGGCTGGAACACGCTGGAAGGCCCCAAGTTCTACAAGCGCCACGGCTATTACTACATCTTCGCTCCAGCGGGCGGAGTGGTTCCGGGCTACCAGGCGGTCTTTCGCGCCAGGAATATCTACGGCCCTTATGAAAACCGGATCGTCCTCGCCCAGGGGAAGACCCCGATCAACGGCCCGCATCAGGGCGCCTGGGTTGACACCCCGGGTGGCCAGGACTGGTTCCTGCACTTTCAGGATCGGGGCGCCTTTGGCCGGGTGGTGCACCTCGAGCCGATGGTCTGGCGCAGTGACGATTGGCCGGTTATAGGCTCGGACCCCGGCGGCACGGGGAAGGGGGAGCCGGTGCTCGTTTACCGCAAACCGGATGTGGGCCGCTCGTATCCGGTCGCCGTGCCGCAGACGAGCGACGAATTCGAGGGCGCTGCGCTCGGCCTGCAGTGGCAGTGGAATGCGAACCCGCGCCCGGAATGGTTTTCCCTGCGAGCTCGTCCGGGATTTCTACGCCTGACAGCTTTGGGGGCGCGACTCGACATCTACGGGATGCCGAATCTCCTGCTGCAGAAGTTTCCGGCTCCCGCCTTTACCGTGACAACCAAGGCCGAGCTTGTGCCAGGCAGCCCCTACGACAGCGCCGGCCTCGTGGTCATGGGCTACGACTCTGCTTGGATCGGACTGACGACCTTCGCCTCGGGCGCCAGGGTCGTCTTCCGGCGCTTTGGGAAGGCCCTTCCCGATCCGACAAAGGTCGAATGGGTCGTTCCGCCGCTCGTCACCGGCCCGATCTATCTTCGAGTCCAGATCGACGCCCGGGCCGTTTGCCGATTTTCCTACAGCAGTGATGGCCAGCACTTCTCCCCGCTCGGAGTACCCTTTCAGGCCACGGTTGATCGATGGATTGGCGCGAAAGTCGGACTTTTTTCCGCAGGCGGACCGGGCGTCGCCCTTGCCACGGCAGGCCATGCAGATTTTGATTGGTTCCGCGTCACCCCTTGATTGCCTGAACGTCTGGCCTGACGTCCCGCAGTCCCCTGCTTCCCGAGCCAACCCCATGAAAACACGCCGCCTGCTTCCCGGGTTCACCTTTGCCGCGCTGGCGCTGCTGGCGCCGCCGCTGCTGGCCGCCGCCCCTGCCGCCGTGCCGCCGCTGCCGCTGCAGTCCGCTCCCCCCGCGGACGCCGTGATCCTCTGGAACGGCCGCGACATCAGCGGCTGGACCGTTTTCCTGAAGGACTCCTCGGTCGACCCAAACACCGTCTGGTCCGCCCGTGACGGGGTGCTGAATCTCACCGGCCAGCCCTTCGGCTATCTGAGGTCGAAGCAGGCCTACTCCAGCTATTATCTGCATGTGGAGTGGCGCTATCCGGCCAATGCGCCGGCCACCGCCAACAGCGGCGTCTTCATCCACGTGCACGACGAGAATGCCATCTGGCCCTCGGGCATTGAATGCCAGCTGCGGACGGGCGAGGCCGGCATGCTGATCGCCACCAACGTCGACATCCCGAGCGCGCCGCTGATCAACAAAAAGAAGCGCGCCAGCGCGATGGCCCCGAAGGCGGAGAAGCCGTTCGGCCAGTGGAATGCCTACGATATCTTTTGCCGGGGTTCGACCGTGGACGTCTATGTGAACGGCGTGCTGGAAAATCATGCCGAGAACATCACGTACGCCTCCGGCTCAACCGACCTTTCCGGCTCCATCGCCCTGCAGCTGGAGGGCACCCTCATCCAGTTTCGCAATGTCTGGCTCGAGCCGCTGAAATAACCCCCTTTCCGTGAAAATTCACTACTCCTCCAGTCCCGCCGAAACCAACACGCTGAGCACCGACAAGCTGCGCGAGCAGTTCCTGATCGCTGGGCTTTTCCGCCCCGGCGAGGTGATAGCGCATTACACCGACCTCGACCGGATGATTGTCGGCGGGGCGATGCCGACGGGCGCCCCGCTGGCCCTGCCGAGCGCGAAGGAGACCGGCACGGATTTCTTCCTGGCGCGGCGCGAGATCGGCATCCTCAATCTGGGCGCGCCCGGCGCGGTCGTGGTCGGAGGCCTGCGCCACGAACTCGGCACGCTCGACTGCCTCTACATCGGCTTGGGCGAGAAGGACGTGACGATGGAAAGCAACGCCGGCGGCCAGGCGCAGTTCTACTTCGTCAGCACGCCCGCCCATGCCAAGCACCCCACCGCGGTCGTGCGCCGCGCCGACGTGAAGACCGATCCGATCGGCGATCCGGCGAAGGCCAACCGCCGTCGCATCAACAAGCTGATCCACGTGGACGGCGTGAAGAGCTGCCAGCTCGTGCTGGGATTCACCGAGTTCGAGCCGGGCAGCGTCTGGAACACCATGCCCCCCCACACGCATAGCCGCCGCACGGAGGTCTACCTTTATTTCGACCTGGGCGACCAGGTCGTCGTGCACCTGCTGGGCGAGCCGACGGCCACCCGGCACGTCATCGTGCGCGACCGCGAGGTCGTCCTATCCCCCGCCTGGTCGGTCCATTGCGGCGCGGGCACCGGCAGCTACCGTTTTGTCTGGGCCATGGGCGGCGACAACCAGACCTTCGCCGACATGGACGCCGTGGCAATGACCGCCCTCAAATAAGCGACATGCCTGCCTTCCTGGAGCAGAAGTTTGGGCTGCGCGGCAAGGTCGCGCTCGTCACCGGCTCGAGCAAGGGGCTGGGTCTCGCAATGGCCCGGGCGCTGGCGCAATCGGGCGCGGACGTGATCGTCAACGGCCGGGACGCCGCCTCGCTGGCTCCCGTCGTCCAGGCAATCGCGGCGCTCGGCGGCCAGGCGACGGCGATCGCCGCCGATCTTGGCCGGCGCTCGGATGTCGAGCGGCTGATCGCGGAGGCCATCGCCTGGAAGGGACATCTCGACATCCTGGTCAACAACGCCGGCATCATCCGCCGCGCGCCCGCGGCCGACCACAGCGATGCCGACTGGGATGCCGTGCTCAACGTGAATCTTGACGGCGTCTTCACCGCCTGCCGCGCGGCCGGGCGGCACATGCTGGCCCGCGGCTCGGGCAAGATCATCAACACCGCCTCGCTGCTGTCCTTCTTTGGCGGCTTCACCGTGCCTGGCTATGCCGCGAGCAAGGGAGGTGTTGGCCAGCTGACCAAGGCCCTCTCCAACGAATGGGCCGCCAAGGGCGTGCAGGTGAATGCCATCGCGCCCGGCTACATGCGCACCGACAACACGGCGGCATTGCAGGCGGATCCCGTGCGCTCGAAGGAGATTCTCAGCCGCATCCCCGCCGGCCGCTGGGGCGAGCCGGCGGATCTCGAAGGCACGATTGTTTTCCTGGCTTCCTCCGCGTCGGACTATCTGTCGGGCCAAGTGATCGCGATCGACGGGGGTTGGTGCGGCCGATAAGTTGCTAGATATTGGAAGCGATTGACTTGAGAGATATCTAGCTCTGCGCTAAATCCCCGCGGCGCGGGTTGTTATCATCGGGGGATGCCCCTCATCCGCCTTTTGCTCGGGTTTTGGCGGCACGCAGTCCTCTTGGGCGCCCGCTGCATGCCCGTCCGTTCTCCAGGACTTTGCATGGGCTGCAGCGCGCTCTTTCTGGTCACCGGCTGCTTCCTGCTGCCGGAGATGGAGCCGTGCGCCCGCGCCGTCCCATTGCTCGCCGCCGCCTGCGACGGGATCGCAGGTGGTTGGCGGTATCTCCGAGTTTGCCAGGGGGCGATGACGGCCGCCGCCTGCGTGGGCGCATGGATATTTCAGGCGCGCTGCCTGCAGATTTGCTATCCGGACGCGTACGATCCGGCGGAGCCGCCCCGGCGCGTTCCCGCCGCCCGGGAGGGAGGGGCCGGCGGCGCTGAGGCACCGCCGCGGCCCGGATCGGGACGACATGGCGTGGTCATCGGCGGCATGGCGATCGACTATGACGACCTGCGGACCTCCATCCTCGTCACTGGCGTCACGGGATCATCGAAGACGGCGGGCGTGCTCATGCCCGTGGTCTCGCAGCTGTTTCAGACCTACAACCAGGAGACGGAGGACGAACTCTCCCCGAATGAATTCCAAAAAATCGGCGCCTTTATCCCCGAGGTGAAGGGCGACCTGGTGGACGGCTGCATCTATCTGGCGCACGAGGCTGGCCGCTGCGTGTCGCGGGACGTGCTCATCCTTTCCCCGGCTTCCCGCATCCCGGTCGTGCGCTACAGGGACGAGCGGGGGCGGTGCTGGTTCCTGAGCGGGCGCGGGGGCGCCGGCGGCTCGGACGCGGGTGAGCTGCTGCCTCGCCTCGTGTTCCCGCCGGGTCATCCTCGCGCCGGGCGCCTGGTGCCGGGAGATATTTTTGAATCACCGGAGGAATGGGCGGCCGTCGAGCCCCAGCTCAGGGGGATCCGGGTGGAACTCGAGGGGCGCCAGCCGCGATTCGTCGGCTGGCGCTGGCGGGATGGACAATTGGTGCGGGTGAGCCACACCAGCGCGCGCAACCGGCAGGAGCTGCTGCCGGCGGCCGAAGGATGGGCCGAACCGCCGCAGTCCCTCGCCGCGGATGGAGTGGTCTACATTGACAATGGCATTCACTACAACCTGGTGGATCGCCGCCTCCCTGCCGCCGAGGCGGCCGAACGGCTGACCCGGCTCGCCGCCATGGCGCGGGGAGGGGCCGCGCGGGGAGAAAACGACTACTTCTACGAGCAGGGCCGCAAGGTGATCACGGCCTGCATCTCCCTGCACCGCGCCGTGGAGTCCGGAGCCTGCACCGCCGGCGACATCGTGCGGCTGGCCACGCAGGACCAGCGGCTGGGCGCCGCTCTGGGCCGGCTCGCGGAGAAGGTGCGGGGCCTGCGCGAGACGGCGGCGGCCCTGGGCGCGGAGGAGGCGGAGGAAATCCGCCGCAGGCAAATTGCGCCGCTCGAGGATCTGGCGCTCTTCTTCCGCGACGAATGGCAGAAAATGGTCGCCGACGGCAAGACCGCGAACGTCATCAAGTCGACCATTTCCGCCGCCTTCGATGCGTTCCTGCAGGATCCCAACCTGGCGGAGACCTTTTGCCAGCCCTCGACCTTTTCCTTCGAGGACGTGGCCCAATCCGGCAAGATCATCGGCCTCGTCCCGGGCGACCGGTACGAGCAGCTGGGCCGCCTGCTCGGCACGGCCTGCAAGGTGGATTTTCAGAGTGCGATGCTCTCGCGCAACGGCCGGGCGGACCTCAATGGGACGCGTCTGGCACTGTACCTGGCCGACGAGTGCCACAAGTACATCATCAGCGGCTCGGCCACGGCGGGGGATCCCTATTTCATGAACCTCTCCCGCTCGAATAACGTCGTGAATCTCTGCGCGACGCAAAGCTACGCCTGGATCGTGGAGGTGATCGGGCGCGAGGCCGCCAATGTGTACATCTCCGCCTTCGGCGTGCAGATCTGGCTGCAGCAGACCGATCCCGAGACCTGCCGCCGGGCCGCGGAAATCTGCGGCCGGGTCACGCGTGAAAAGATCAGCGCTGACCACGATTTCAACCTCGGCGGCCTATTGAGCGCGCTGGGAGGAGGCCGGAGCCTCGTCGTCCGCCACCATGTCCGCGAGGAAAAGGAGGAGAGGTTCGGCGCGGAAGACTTCACCCACCTCGACGTCGGCGACGTCATTGCCTACAACAAGGGCCGGCGGGGCCGGCATGCCAAGGTGGTCCGGGACCGCGTCTCCTATGTATTCTGCACGCGGAAGCCGGCCGGCGTGGCCGCGGTCAACGCCCGCGTGCGCGAGTATTACCGGGAAGTGCTGGAAAACCTCACGCATGCGCGCGGACAGGGTGCGCGCTGGGATTGCGCCGCCGCCGGGGCCGACCTGGCCGAGGCTCGGGAGCCGGCCGCGGCGGCGCCGGGTCACGGCGGCGCTGGCGAGGCGGGAGACCCTCTTCTGACCCGGGCGCAAATCGAGCGGGAGCGGGCCGATTTCGGCGCCCATACGGGCGGCCTGGATGCGGCCGTGGAGGAAACTTGCGCGCCGGAGGCGCCGGGGCGGCCGCTCGCGGCCGTCATGAGCCCGCCGGAAGCGGACAGCAGTCCGAGGCCGGGCGATCTGGCGGCGCTGGTCGCCGGGCAGGCCGCGGCCACCGCCCGGGCGGCGGCGGCCGTTCGGGCGGAATGTAGGGGCCGGCAGCCGTGTCCATCGCCTGATCCACGGGCGCTGGCCGGCTGGATCCGAAAGAATGTCACCCACACCTGATTCCCCATGAAAATGGTTTCCATGCCCGGCCAAGGCAATTTTCTGGTTCTGGCCCTTGGTGGGGACGAAGCGGCGATCCTGCTGCGGCCGGCCGCCATGTTCCGCGCGCTCATGGACAGGAATCGCGTCTGGAGGGCCGCGGCCCGCTTCCTCACTCCCGCCGACCGCGGAGCCGGCCCCGGCCTGCTCGCCATCGTGCCCCGCCCCGCCGCTTCCGCGCTGCTGGCGGCCGCGGCCGAACATCCCGTCGAACGCGAGTTGCAGAGGCTCCTTTTCGCCGCTCTCATGCCGGCTGAACGGCCACGCCTGTAACCTATGACCGCTTACCCTTCGAACGCCGGCCTGGCGGCCTTTGTCGCGGAAACCAGGGGAAATCCCCTGGGCGCCTTTCCCTCCCTGGCCAGCCAGGACTTGCCTTATAATCTTTGGCTCGCGGAGCACCTGCTCGACCCACTGCTGGCCCGCTGGGGCGCGCCGCGGGAGGAAGGCGACGGCCCGGCCCCGATGGTGGTCGACGACTTTGTCTGGATCTCCCAGCGGTGCCGCGGGGCCTTTCAGGAAATTCTGCCGGCGGCAATCAGCGCGGGAGATCCGGCGCTGCTGGCCGCTCTGGGGGTGACGGCCAACCTCCAGCGCACGGCGGCGGTCCTGGGAGAATTTCTGGCCGCGGGGGGACGCCTGGCGCAGGGCGAGGCGGCGGGGCCGGCGGTCACATTTCGACTCTCCCGCTTTTGGTGCGGCCTGATCGAGTACGGCGAGAGCACGCCCTATTTCCCCGCCCGCGTCCATCCGCCCGTTCACGCCAGCCGCCTGAATGTCCGGCGGCACGATTCCCGGCATCTCGCCAACGCGCTCTGGTGCTCCCCCGCCGCCATCACCGCCCGCTGCGAGGAGGCGAGCCTCCGGCTGCGCGAGGCCATCCGCCGCAGCGGCCTCTTCGAGCCGGGCGACCTCGAGCACCTGCGCGGCCCTTCGGTGTCCCTGCGGTCCCGCGAGCGGAGATGACCCCAACCGCGCGCCTTTCCGAGGTAGGGCGCCTTGTCCCAAGGCGCCAGGCAGACATCCGGCACCGACGGAGCCGCCGTCGCGTTGGGGACAACGCGACCTACCTTGGCTGGCCGTAGTAGGCGGCGGCGCCGTGCTTGCGCAGGAAGTGGCGGTGGAGCAGGGGCTTCTCGATGGAGGAGCGGCGTGGCTCGAGTTGCAGGGTGTAGAACGCCATTCGCGCACAGAGCTCCAGGGCCAAGGCGTTCTCGACGGCCTTCGCGGCGGTGAGGCCCCAGGCAAACGGGGCATGGCGGTTGACCAGGACACCGGGTGTCTCGGCGGGATCCATCCGGATGAAGGCCTCGCGGATCACCCGGCCGGTCTCGATCTCGTAGGCCGCATCAATTTCCGATTTTCTCAACAGACGCGTCACGGGCACGTCGCCGAAAAAATAATCCGCGTGGGTCGTGCCGAGGGCCGGAATCGGGCGTCCGGCCTGCGCAAAGGCGGTGGCGTAGATCGAATGGGTATGAACGATGCCGGCGATCTTCGAAAATCCGCGATATAACTCCGCGTGCGTCGGCGTGTCCGATGACGGGCGCAGCCTCCCCTCGACCACGCGCCCCTCGAGGTCGACGAGGACCATCGCCGGGGCGCGAAGCTCGGGGTAATCGACTCCGCTCGGCTTGATGGCGAAGACGCCGCGCTTCCGGTCCAGGGCGCTGGCGTTGCCGAAATTGAGGTGGACGAGCCCGTGCGCGGGCAGCGCCAAGTTGGCCTCGTAGGCTTCGCGCTTGAGCTCGGTCAGCATGGCGGGACTCCCGGAGCGCCGTGGTAGTAGGCTTCATTCCACCGCAATTCCTTCTCGAACTGAGGCAGTTCGGTCTTCGCATCGATCACGACGAGCTCGATGCCGGCCAGCTCCGCGAAATCGCGCATATGCTCGGTGGTCACGGCGTAGCTGAAGCCGGTGTGGTGCGCTCCGCCGGCGCGGATCCAGGCGCCGCAGGCGGTCTTGAAATCGGGTCGGCACTTCCAGACCGCGCGGGCGACGGGCAGGCGGGGCAGCGGTTGGGGCGGCGCGATCACGTCCACCTCGTTGACGACCATCCGGAAACGGTTGCCGAGGTCGACCAGCGAGGCGTTGATCGCGGGGCCGGCCGGGGCATCGAAGACGAGGCGGACCGGATCCTCCTTTCCGCCGATCCCCAGGGGATGCACCTGCAGCGAAGGCTGTCCGCCCGCGATCGAATCGCAGATCTCCAGCATGTGCGCCCCGAGGACGAGGGAGCCGGAAGGATCCATATGATAGGTGTAGTCCTCCATGAAGGAGGTGCCCCCCGGGAGGTCGGCGCCGATCATCTTCATCGCGCGCAGGAGGGCGCAGGTCTTCCAGTCGCCTTCCCCGCCAAAACCGTAGCCCTCCGCCATCAGCCGCTGGACGGCAAGCCCCGGGAGCTGGCGAAGGCCATGCAGGTCCTCGAAGGTCGTCGTAAATCCCTTGGCGTCCCGCTCCTGCAGGAAGGCGCGGAGCCCGAGCTCGATGCGGGCTCCTTCCTGCAGGGACTTGTGCCGCGCTCCGCCGCGGCGGAGCGGCTTGGCGACGGCGTAGCGCCGTTCGTATTCGGCGCAGAGATCGGCAATGGCGGCTAGCTTGACGGCGGCCACTTTCGCCACGAGATCGCCCACGCCGTAGCCATTCACGGAAAATCCAAACCGGATCTCGGCGGCGACCTTATCGCCCTCCGTCACCCCGACCTCACGCATGTTGTCGCCGATCCGGACGAACCGGGCGCCCTGCCAGTCGTGCCAGGCCCGCGCGACGCGCATCCACGCGGCCAGCCGGTCCTGCGCTTCCGGGTCCGACCAATGGCCGACCACGATTTTTCGCCTCAGGCGCAGGCGGGCATGGAGGAAACCGGCCTCCCGGTCGCCGTGGGCGGCCTGGTTCAGGTTCATGAAGTCCATGTCGATCGCGCTCCAGGGCAAGTCCCGGTTGAACTGGGTATGGAGGTGGGCAAAGGGCTTCAGGAGGCAGGATAGGCCCCGGATCCACATCTTGGAGGGTGAGAACGTATGCATCCACAGGACCAACCCGGCGCAGGCGGGCGCCCGGTTGGCCTCGAGGCAGAGCGCGTAGATTTCCCCGGGCGTCGTCAGGACGGTTTTGAAGACGACCCGCAAGGGGAGCCGCTTGGACTTGGTGAGACCCGCGACCAGGGCCTGGGAATTGGCCGCGACGGTCTTGAGGGGGCCCGGTCCATAGAGGGACTGGGCACCGGTCACGAACCAGATTTCGGGCGCGGGGGACGAAACGCTCATGGGGCCTTGATTAGCAAAAGGTCCTTCATCGTGCGAGAGAAGTCCGAGGAGGTCGCGCGGCCGCCAAATCCGTCATGCAGGCGGCGGTATTCGACGTAGAGCCGGTCGTAGAGCTTCCGGTTGGCGGCCCGCGGGGCGTAGCGGACCTTCTTCAGCCGGGTCATGGCTTTCTGCGCCGCGGAAAAATCGGGGTGTTCGCCCGCCCGCACGGCCGCGGAGATGGCCGCACCCAGCGCGCAGGCCTGGGCGGAACCGGCGACCAGCATGGTGCACCCGGTCACATCGGCATAGATCTGCATGAGGAGGGGATTCTTCTCGGCGATCCCGCCGGCGCAGACCACGCGGGTGATAGGGACCCCGTATTCGCGCAGGCGCTCGATGATGGCGCGCGCGCCGAAGGCGGTGGCCTCGATCAGCGCCCGGTATATCTCCGCCCGGCTCGTGTGCAGGGTGCAGCCGAGGATGAGGCCCGTCAGCATCGGATCGACGAGGATGGTCCGGTTGCCGTTGTGCCAGTCCAGGGCCAGCAATCCGCTGGCTCCCGGACGCAATTTGGCGGCCTCGCGGGTCAGCGCGGCGTGGAGGGCGTCGCCGCCGCCGCAGATCTCGTCGACCCACCAGCGGAAGATATCGCCGACGGCGGATTGCCCCGCCTCCACCCCGAGAAATCCCGGGAGGATCGAACCGGGCACGATGCCGCAGATTCCGGGAATGTCCGGAACCTTCCGGCGGGAGGAGACGACCGCGCAGTCGCAGGTCGAGGTCCCGATCACCTTGACCAGGGTCCCCTCGGCCACGCCGCAGGCGATCGCGCCGTAATGGACGTCGAATTCCCCGATGGCGATCGCGAGGCCGGGCCGGAGCCCGAGGCGCTGCGCCCATTCCGCGCCAAGGGATCCCGCGGCCGTCCCGGCGTCGTGGGCGCGGGCATAGAGCCGGTCCCGCAGGTCGGCGAGCCGCGGGTCCAGCATCGCCAGGAACTCCTTGTCCGGCAGGCCTCCCCACTCCTCGCCATACATCGCCTTGTGGCCGGCGGCGCAGATCCCCCGCACCACCCGCTCGGGAGCCGTCGCGCCGGCCAGGACAGAGGGAATCCAGTCCGCCAGCTCAACCCACGAGTAGGCGGCTTCAAAAACGTCGGGCGCGACGTTGAGGCAGCGCCAGATCTTCGACCACCACCACTCGGAGGAATAGGTCTGGCCGCATTTGGCGATGAACAGCGGCCGATGGCGCGCCGCCATCTCGGTGATCCTCGCCGCCTCCCGCCATCCGGTATGATCCTTCCACAGCCAGCATTGCGCCGCGAGGTTGCGGCGCCACTTGGGGTCGACGGCCAGCGCCCGATTTTGGCGGTCGACGGGAAGGGGGCTTGAGCCGGTCGAGTCGACCCCGAGCCCTACCACCTGGTCCGGCGAAAAACCGCGCGACTTCCGCGCTGCGGTCAGAGCCCCCCGAACGCTCTTTTCGAGGCCGCTAAGATAGTCGCCCGGGTGCTGGCGGGCGAGATGGTGGTCGCCGGCGTCGAGCAGGATGCCCTGCCGCCCGCTGGGGTAAGCGACGACGCAGGTGCCCACCTCGGCTCCGTCGGATGCGCGCACGACCAGGGCGCGGACCGAATTCGTGCCATAGTCGATGCCGATCGTATACGCCATGGAGAGGATGCGCGCCGGCCCGAAAGCGGGGTCGGGCGAAGGGGAAGGTCGCTTGTTACGAAAAAAGGTCCGGTGGCGTCCGGCTCAGGAATTCCTCCATGTAGCTCGTCGTCGCCTTCCCTTCGATGAAGATCGGATCGGCCATGATGGCCCGGTGGAGCGGTATCGTCGTCTTGATCCCGCGGATCAGATACTCGCTCAGGGCGCGATAAGTGCGCTCCAAGGCCACCTTGCGGGTCGTACCGAAGCAGATGAGCTTTCCGATCAACGAGTCGTAGTAGGGCGGGATGGTATAGCCGCTGTAGGCATGGCTGTCCACGCGGACGCCGTGGCCTCCCGGGGAATAGTAGAGTCCGATCGTTCCCGGGGAGGGCGCGAACCCTCGGGCGGGATCCTCGGCGTTGATCCGGCACTCGATCGCATGTTTTTCAAACTTGATATCGCGCTGGTCGAAATCGAGCTTTTCGCCGTTGGCCACGCGGATTTGCTGCTTGATCAGGTCAATCCCCGTCACCTCCTCGGTCACCGGATGCTCCACCTGGATGCGCGTGTTCATCTCGATGAAATAAAAATGCCCCTTGGCATCGACGAGGAACTCGATCGTGCCCGCGTTTTCGTACTCGGCGGCCGTGGCGGCGCGAATCGCCGCCTTCCCCATCTTCTTGCGGAGGTCGGCCGTGAGAAACGGCGACGGAGACTCCTCGATCAGTTTTTGGTGGCGCCGCTGCACGGAACAATCGCGTTCGCCCAGGTGCAGGACATGGCCATGGCTGTCGGCCAGGATCTGGAACTCGATATGGCGGGGCCGCTCGATGTACTTCTCGATGTAAACCTGCCCGTTGCCGAAGGCCTTTTCGGCCTCGCCGCGGGCCACGTGGAATTCCTTGGCGAAGGAGACGTCATTGTGGGCGATGCGCATGCCGCGCCCGCCGCCGCCGGCGACCGCCTTGATGATGACGGGATAGCCGATCTTGCGGGCGGTTTTCACCGCCTCGTCTTCGGAGTCGATCGGGCCATCGCTGCCCGGCACGATCGGAACGCCCGCCTTGCGGACGGTGTCCTTGGCGACCGCCTTGTCGCCCATCATCTTGATTGATTTGGATTTAGGTCCGATGAACTTGACGTTGCACGACTCGCATTGCTCGGCGAACTTCGCGTTTTCAGAAAGGAAGCCGTAGCCGGGATGGATGGCGTCCACATCAGCGATCTCGGCCGCGCTAATGATGCGATCGGCCCGCAGGTAGCTGTCGGCGCTCCGGGCGCCGCCGATGCAGATTGCCTCGTCGGCCAGTTGGACGTGAAGGGACTGCACGTCGGCCTCGGAATACACCGCCAGGGTCTTGATCCCAAGCTCGCGGCAGGCGCGGACTATCCGGAGGGCGATTTCACCGCGGTTGGCGATGAGAATTTTCTGGATCATGGAGGAGGAAGAGGGTCCCCCTCAGCCCTGCTTCATCTTGAACAGGCGCTGGCCATATTCCACCGGCTGACCGCTTTCCATCAATATCTCCAGGATCGTTCCCTTGGCCTCGGCTTGGATCTCGTTCATGATCTTCATCGCCTCGATAATGCATACGACGCTGTTTTCCGCGACTTTTGCACCGGGTTCGACGTAGGGTTTGCTCTCCGGCGAGGCTGAGCGGTAGAACGTGCCCACCATCGGAGACTTTATGAAAACGACCCCGGCCTCTTCTTCGGGCGCGGCTGGGCTTGGCGCTCCGGACGACCCGACTGCCGCGGCTGGCGAGGGCGTCGGTTCGGCTGCCAAGGGCGTAGGAGCAGCCACGCTGCTGGAGACGACCGGATGGCCATTATGGCCGCGCCGGATCTTCAATTTGAAACCTTCCTCCTCGACCGCGAACTCGGATAGTTCCGAGCGCTTCATCAGGTCGATGATCTGCTTGATTTGTTTTAGGTCCAAGGGGGCAGGGGTAAAATTGGGGCGAGCGCGGTTCGGAGGGTTAGTTGATGTCCGGGGTTAGCCGTTCAAAAGAAATCTACGCATTGTGCAACTTCTGTGTTTGAGATATAGTCTCATTAATCGATTTTTAATGAAAATAACGAAAAAACAGCCAAAATTCGTCAAAAATCGCAATTTTTTGACTAAAATCCGCTTGAAAAACGGCATCTCGAGATGCGCGTTGTTGTCGATTTTTATTCTCTTTTTGGTCCCGGCTTATCCTCTTCGCGGGCAGGCCGCCTCGGGCGACGTTTTTCTCTTCAGTTACTTCATGGGAAACGGCGAGGACGGCCTCCATTGGGCGCGCAGCGACGACGGTCTCAACTGGACGGCTGCCCACAACGGGCGATCGGTCCTGAAGCCGGTGGTCGGCGAGGACAAGCTCATGCGCGATCCCTGCGTCCTGCGGGGACCGGATGGGGTATTTCGGATGGTCTGGACGACCGCCTGGTATGGTCACACGATTGGCTACGCCAGCTCGACCGATCTACTGCATTGGTCGGAAGAAAAGGCCATTCCCGTCATGGCCCGCGAACCGCAGGCCGAGAATTGCTGGGCTCCCGAGGTGATCTACGACCCGGCCCAACGTCATTACCTGATTTTCTGGGCCACAAGCATTCCGGGAAGGTTTCCAGGAACGGACGAAACCGGGCACCCGGGTTCTGATCACCGCCAGCTCAACCACCGGATCTATTCCACGACTACCAGGGACTTCGTCTCCTTCACTCCCACCCGCCTGCACTACGACGGGGGCTTCGATGTCATCGACGCCACCATGGCCCGGAATGGAGGGGAATGGCTGCTTTTCGTCAAAAACGAGACGGAGCGCCCGGCTCCGGAGAAAAATATCGTCCTAGTCCGCTGCCGGACGCCGGACGGGCCCTTTTCCGCGCCCTCCCAGCCCATCACCGGCGCCTATTGGGCCGAAGGGCCCACCTCGATCCAGATCGACGGCTGGTGGTACGTCTATTTCGACAAGTACCGCGACAAGAGATTCGGCGTGGTGCGCTCGCGCGACCTGGAGCACTGGGAGGACCTTAGCAATCGGCTGCACATGCCGGAGGGCATCCGTCACGGGACGGTGATCCGCGTGCCCCGCGCCCTGGCCGACGGTTTGTGACAAAGGGCCCTGTCGCAATCTGGCTGATGAACGGCTGGCCATCGTTTATATTTTTGGTATTACCTGTGTTGTCGCCATGAACAGCGCCGCCAGCCCGACCCTTTCTTCCCGCCCGGCGGGAGGCTCGCCCACCTTTGCCGGGGTGGTCACGCTCCTCTCGGCGCACCTCGCCGAGCTCGACCGGTTTCTGCATGGGCAGCTAGCCGCCTTCGAGCCGGAAATCCGAACCATGGTGGACTACTGCATCGACACCTCCGGCAAGCGCATCCGGCCCGCGCTGGTTTTTCTCAGCGGCTGGAGCGGTCCGGATGTAGTCTCCTCCGACGCTGTCCGCGCGGCGGCCGTCGTTGAGCTGGTCCACCTCGCCACCCTGGTCCACGACGACATCATGGACGGCGCTGAGGTGCGCCGCAGCCGCCGCACGGCGGCACGGACCTTCGGTCCGACCGCCGCCGTCCTGCTGGGGGATGCGCTGTTTGCGCACGCGCTCAACCTCGCCACGCAATTTCCCACCACCGCGGTCAGCATCGCCGTCTCCGATGCCGCTCGGCGGGTCTGCGCCGGCGAAATTGTCCAGACGCTCCGCCGGGGCTCGACGGACGTGACGCCCGCCGATTATCGGCGCATCATCGAGCTCAAGACGGCGGAGCTCTTTCGCGTGTCCTGCTTTCTCGGGGCGAGCCTTTCCGGGCAAGAGCCGGCCTACGCGGAGGCGGCCGGTCGCTTTGGGCGACATCTGGGCATTGCCTACCAGATTTACGACGATCTGGCGGATTTTTTCGGCGAGGAAAAGCGCTTCGGCAAGACGCTGGGGACAGATCTGGCGAGCGGCAAGCTAACGCTGCCGCTGTTCGGCTTGATGGAGGTCCTCCCGGCGCCGGAGCAGGCCGCGCTGATCGAGGAGATTGCCGGCCGCCAACCCCCTCAGCTGGCGCTCCGGCTGAACCAGATGGAGCAGCTCGGGGTCTTCGGCGCGGTGGCCGCGGCCATCGATGAGGAGCTGGCCCTGGCCGCGGGCGCCCTGCGCGACTGGACGGCGGCCCCTCCGACCTCCCTGTTATGCAGGCTGGTCGACATGCTCCGGAGCCAGGTGGACGCCCTGCGGGACCGGCGTTAGCGGCCGGAGCCCACTTTCGATTTGCTCTTGGCCGCGGGCGGCGTTGTCTTTGAGCCCGTGCTAGACGTCGTCAAAGTCCTGGGCAAAACGCTCGTCGCCTCCCCGGAACGGCGGCAGGAAGCCGATGGGGACTGGGAGATCGTCCGCCAGGTGCAGGCCGGAGATTTTGCGGCCTTTGACCGCCTGATCCTCAAGTACCGCTCGCGGGTCCATGCGATCATCTACAATCTCACCTCGAACCGCGAGGACGCCGCGGATCTCGCGCAGGACACTTTCATCAAGGCGTTCCAGTCGATCCAGCGGTTTCAGGGCCAATCGTCGTTTTTCACCTGGCTCTACCGCATTGCGGTCAATTCAACCCTGAGCCACCTGCGGAAGAATCGCATGCGCTCCTTCTTCAGTCTCGAACGGATCAGCGCGGAGGAACCGGTGGCTCGCGAGATCATGGCGGTGCTCACCGATAAGGCTGGGGCCGAACGGGAAACCTACGCACGGGAGCTCCAGGATAAATTGAACGAAGCGATGCAGAAATTGTCTATCAAGCATCGTACCGTGGTCACTTTGTTTGAAATCGACGGCCTGAGCCATGAGGAGATAGCGGAAATTACGGGTTGCTCCGTGGGCACCGTTCGCTCCCGGCTTCATTATGCCAAGCGTCTGTTGCAGGCAGAGTTACAGCCTTATTTGCGCCAATGACCGACCACCGAAACCCCACCGTGACCATCGACGATCTGCTGAAGCTGAAGCGGGCGGAGTCTCCGCCGCCGGAATTCTGGGTTCAATTCGAGCGCGAGTTGCGGGCGAAGCAGCTGGCGGCCATCGTCGAGAAGCGGCCTTGGTGGTGCGCAATCCCGGTACTCTATGTTTTCGTGGTGCGCCGGCGCCTGTCACTGGCCGCGGGCGCCTCGGCGCTGGCCATCGGGATGGTGAGTTTCAACGCCTACGAAACATTCCGCGCGAGCGCGGCGCTTGAGTCTTCGGACCTCCAGGTGGCCTCCGTGGCGCTGCCGGCGGCCTCCCTGCCGGCGGTCGCGGCGGAGAGCCCGGCGGCGAGCGCGCACAGCCCCGCCCCGGTGGCCGTGGCCTCGGTCGCCAGCATCCCCCGGAGCGCGAGGCCGGCGGCCCGCTCGGCGGTCGCGACGGCCGAGAACGTCCCCGTCATTCCGCTGCTCGACGATATGCCCCCCAGCGCGGCGACCGAGCGCTTCGACGCCCTTTCGCGTTCCTTGGGCGGCGATCTCACCGCCGGAGGCGTGGCCATCCCGACGGGAGCCCGCGGCTTGCTGGTCGGGTCGCGCGACTTTGGCGCGCGGGTGATTTCGGCCCGCGTGCCCGTGGCCGAACCGCTGGCGCAGATGCAGGCTCCCGCCGAGCACCGCTCCCGGCTGCTGGCGGAGATATTTCCGGCGACGGGCGGAACCGGCGAATTGATCGCACCTCCCAGCGAACGCATCCTGCGGAGCCTGTCGGACGAACGCCTTTATTCCAGCCAGGAGCGCTACGACCTGGCGACGGAGCGCGACTCGATCAAGATCTCGATCAAGTTCTGACCTGGGCAGGATCGGTCAGGCGGGGACGCAAAGGCCGCAGGTGTTGACGAAAAAGTCGTTGCCCTTGTCGTCGACGAGGATGAACGCGGGAAAGTTCTCCACCTCGATCTTCCAGATGGCCTCCATGCCGAGCTCGGGATATTCGAGCACCTCGACCTTGCGGATGTTTTCCTTGGCCAGGATCGCCGCCGGACCGCCGATCGAACCGAGATAGAAGCCGCCGTGACGCTGGCAGGCGTCGGCCACAGCCTTGCTGCGGTTGCCCTTGGCGAGCATGATCATCGATCCGCCCAGGGACTGGAAAAGATCGACATAGCTGTCCATCCGGCCGGCGGTGGTCGGTCCGAAGGAGCCCGAGGCGTAGCCCTTGGGCGTCTTGGCGGGCCCGGCATAGTAGACCGGGTGATCCTTGAAGTATTGCGGGAGGCCCTGGCCGGCATCGACGCGCTCCTTGAGCTTGGCATGCGCCGCGTCCCGCGCGACAATCAACGTCCCGGTCAGCGACACGCGCGTGGTCACCGGATATTTCGACAGCTCGGCGAGAATCTCGGGCATCGGACGGCGCAGGTCGATCTGGACGATGTGTTCGTCCTTGAACGCGCGGGCCGCCGGGGGGATGAACCGGCCCGGCGCGATCTCGAGTTGCTCGAGAAAAATTCCCTCACGGGTGATCCGGGCCTTGATGTTGCGGTCCGCGCTGCAGGAGACGCCGACGCCGATGGGGCAGCTGGCGCCATGGCGCGGGAGGCGGATGACGCGCACGTCGAGCGCGAAGTATTTGCCGCCGAACTGGGCGCCGATCCCGCACTGCCGCGTGACCTGCAGGATCTTTTCCTCATAGCCGAGATCGCGAAACGCCCGCCCGTGCTCGTTGCCGGTGGTGGGCAGCGCGTCGAGATAGCGGGTCGTCGCGAGCTTGAGCACCTTCATGCACATCTCCGCGCTCGTGCCGCCGATGACCACGGCGAGGTGGTAGGGCGGGCAAGCGGCCGTGCCGAGGTAGGCGAATTTGTCCGCGATGAATTTCTCGAAGCTTTTCGGATTCAGCACGGCCTTGGTTTCCTGGAAGAGGAAGAGCTTGTTCGCCGACCCTCCGCCCTTGGCGACAAAGAGGAATTCGTAGGCCCCGCCCTCGGTCGCCCCAAGGTCGACCTGCGCCGGAAGGTTTGTGCCCGTGTTGACCTCGCGCCACAGGTCGAGCGGCGCGACCTGGGAATACCGCAGGTTTTCCCTGGTGAAGCATTCGTACACCCCGCGGCTGAGCCACTCGGCGTCATTCGCGCCGGTCCAGACCTGCTGGCCCTTCTTGGCAAAGATGGCGCAGGTCCCCGTGTCCTGGCACATGGGCAGGATGCCCTCGGCCGCGATTTCCGCGTTCTTGAGCAGCGTCAGCGCCACGTAGCGGTCGTTCGCCGAGGCCTCGGGGTCGTCGAGGATCGCGGACAACTTCTGCAGGTGCTCCGTCCGGAGCAGGAAGGAGCAGTCGTGAAAGGCCTGCTGCGCGAGGTAAGCCAGCGCCTCGGGGTCGACCTTGAGGATCTCGCGGCCCTCAAATTCCGTGGTGCTGATGCCTTCCCGCGAGAGAAGGCGATAGGCCGTCTTGTCGGGGCCGAGCGGCAGTGGGTCCTGGTAGACGAAGGGGGGAGGAGGCATCGGTGGAAGGGGAAAGGCTAGCTCAAACCGGCCGGGCCGACAACTGATTCTGGGCCGAAATCGCGCGCAGGACGTCGTGGAGCCGCGGCAGATCCGCGGGAGTCGCCACCTCGCCGCCGGACCGTTCCCAGCCATGGGCCCCCGGCCAGAGCCCCCGGGAGAGAAACTGCTCCACGGTTGCGGCCAGGCTGGCCACCTGGAGATAGTCCTTCTGGTCCTGGTCGTTTCGCTCGCCCGTCACGAGCGCGGCCGGAATGGGCGCGATCCGGCCACTCGAGATATAAGCGAGGTCGTTCAGCGCCACGAAGGGGCGCGAGTCCACCAGCGTGGTGGCGGGCCGGGGAACTTCGCCCTGCAGGTAGCGGTAGTACTCGAGATGATTCTCGGACAGCCCGTCGAAGGCCGCGAGCGGGATCCGCTCGATCCGGCCGTCGTTCCACCGCACCTCGGCATGATGGCCCACGACATAGTCGATCGCGGCCTCGTCGCACAGCACGGTCTCGCGGTGGGAGCTGGGCCCGGCGCAGGCGTGGGACACCGCGAAGCGCATGGTGATGCCGGCGGCGGTGTCCGTCTCGACAAAGAACGTGTCGGCCCCTTCGATGGCATGGGCGCGGTAGAGTTCGGCGCGGACGGCGGCGATCTGGGCCCAGCTGAATAGGTCGGGGGCTCCCGTCCAGAAGAGCATGTTGTGCACGAAGTGCGCCATGGCGTTGCCGAAGCAGGAATCGAGGACGATCCCGCCGTCCATGAAGAGGCGGCCCGCCCAGTTGTTGCGCACAAAGTAGCTGGCGGGCCGCGGCCAGAGGGCGCTGAGGGTGGCTCCGCGCACCGCCCCGAATTCGCCGGCCAGCAGGCGTTCCTTCAGGGCCAGGCGCGGCTTTTCGACGATGAAATTGAATCCGACCAGGGACGACTTGCGCGACCGCTGGTCCGCGACGATCATGCGCTCGAGCTCGAGGTGGTCGAGGGTGGGGGGTTTCTCCAGGTAGGCGGGCAGCCCGCGGGCGGTCACGGCCGCATGCATCTCGGCGTGCAGCTGGATCGGCGTGGGCACGACCACCAGGTCGATCTGGCCGTGGCATGCCTCCAGCATCGCGCGATAATCGGTGAAGATGGCCACGCCGCGCTGCGCCAGCCGCCAATTTTGCTGGGCCTCGGCGAAGACCGCCGCCTGCGGGTCGCACGTGCACACCAGCTTGGCCTGGCCCCGCTCCTCCAGCTTGGTCACCGTGGCGTGGTGCCAGCCGGCAAATCCGCCCATGCCGATGATGCCGATGCGAGGGGGCGGCTTCACACGATCTTGAATTTCGGCAGGTCCTGGCCGTCGATCAGGCCGACCGGCCGGCCGCGGGCGTTCACCACGATGAGATCGTCGATCTTGTAGGCATCGAACAGCCGCAGCGCGTCGGCGGCGAGCGCACCCTCCGCGATGGTCTTGGGCGTGCGGGTCATGAAGCGGGAGGCCGGCTGGCCGAGGAAACCGGGACCGGTCAGGGCGCTGCGGCGAAAGTCGCCGTCGGTCAGGATGCCGGTCAGACGCCGCGTGCGCGGATGCACCAGGGCGATGCTGCCGCTCCTGGCCTTCGTCATGGCGAGGATGGCCTCCTGGGTGGAGACCGTGTCCGCGGCCAGCGGCAGGCGGGGACCGGTGCGCATGATGTCGTTCACGCGCAGCAGGAGGACCCGGCCCAGGTTGCCGGCCGGGTGGTAGCGGGCGAAGTCATCGCGGGTCAGCCCGCGCGCCTCCAGCAGCACCATGGCCAGGGCGTCGCCCAGGGCCAGCGCGGCGGTGGTGCTGGCGGTGGGGGCGAGCTTGAGCGGACAGGCCTCGCGCGGCACGCGATAGAGCAGGAGCCGGTCCGCGCTGCGCGCGAGCTCGGAGTCGCGCTGGCCGGTGAAGGCGACGATCTTCAGCCCGAAACGCCGCAGCATCGGGATCAGGCGCAGGAGCTCCTCGGACTGCCCGCTGTTGCTGAGCAGGAGCGCCAGATCGCCCTCGTCGCAGAGGCCGAGATCGCCGTGCAGCGCCTGGGTGGGATCGAGAAAGCACGAGGAAACGCCCGTGCTGTTGAAGGTGGCCGCGATCTTTTGCGCGATGGGGGCCGATTTGCCCACGCCGCTGAAGATCAGTTTGCCGCCCGCGGCGATCGCCGCCTCGACCGCGCGGGCCGTCGCCACGAACTCCTTCCCCAGACCCCTCGCGGTGGCCCCCAGCGCGTTCTGTTCAATGCGGATGCAAGCGCGGGCGCGGGCGAGGGCGGATTTTGCGGCGAGGGCCATTTAGGATTGAAGTGGACGAATCCAGAGCGGAATTTACGCCTCGTGCCCAACCCTTCAATCCCATTCCCGGCGTAGGGGCGCCTAATTGCATGACGAGCGCGTTCCGTGCCCACGCTCCGGGGCCGATGGTCCTCCTCGTGCTGGCCGCGTTGCTGGTCTGCGCCGGCTGCGGCGGGGACAACGCCGCGCTCGGGCCGGAGTCCGATGAACCGCTCTACCGGGACGGCCAGCAGAAGAAGCGGGAAGGGCAGGTCCAGGAGGCGCTGGCCGACTTTCTGCGGGTGATCGCCAAGCGCGCCGACCAGGCGCCCGAGTCGCACCTCGAGGTCGGGCTCATCCAGCAGGAATATGATCCGGTGGCCGCGATCTATCATTTCAACAAGTACATCGAGCTCGAGCCGAACTCACGGCAGGTGCCCAACGTGCGCGACCTGATCAACACGGCCAAGCGCAACTTCGCCCGGACGCTGCCGCTGGCGACGCCCGCGATGGAGGGCGCGGCCGGGCAATCGGAGCTGCTCGAGCAGATCAACCGGTTGCAGCGCAAGAACGACGACCTCGAGGCCCAGCTCGTCAGCCAGCGCGGCGAGATCTCGCTTTTCCCCGGGAGCCATCCCGCGGCGGACCCGGGAGGCGCGCCGTCGGCGGCGTTCGTGGCTCCCGTGCCCGTGCCGGCGGAGAGCTCGCCGGTGGCCGCGCCCGTGGCGTCAGCGCCGCCCGCGCCGGAGGCGCCACCTCCCGCCGCCCGCCCGAGGCCGGCTCCCGCCGCGCCGCCCCGGAACGCGACCGGACGCAGCTACACCGTCCAGCCTCGCGACAATCTTTTTGGCATCGTGAAAAAAGTCTACGGAACCACCGCCACGAAGGCCCGGATCCAGGCGATCCTGGACGCCAATCGCGATGTGCTGTCCAGCGCGGGCGCCCTGAGGCCCGGCATGGAGTTGAAGATGCCGCCCTGACCGGCCGCCCATGCCCGCCACTTCCCGCCGGACCGCCGCCCTGACCGAGTCGATCATTCGCGAGATGACGCGCGTGGCGGAGCGCCACGGCGCCATCAATCTCTCGCAGGGCTTTCCCGACCACGACCCGCCGCGGGAATTGCTGGAGGCGGCCAAGGCGGAAATGGACGCGGGCCATCACCAGTACGCCATCACCTGGGGCGCGCCGCCGCTGCGGGCGGCGCTGGCGGAAAAGATCGGGCGCTTCACCGGGCTGTCCGTCGACCCTGAGACGGAGCTCGTCGTCACCTGCGGCGCGACCGAGGCGATGATGGCCGCGATGATGACCGTGTGCGATCCGGGTGAGAAGGTGGGCCTGTTTTCCCCTTTCTACGAGAATTACGCCGCGGATGCGGTTCTGAGCGGCGCCCAGCCGGTGCACGTGCCGCTGCGTCCGCCGCACTATGGCTTTGATCCGGCGGAGCTGCGCCGGGCCTTCGCCGGCGGGATCAAGGCCTTCATCCTCTGCAATCCGTCCAATCCCACCGGCAAGGTGTTCACCGGGGACGAACTGCGGCAGATCGCGGCGCTCGCGGACGAGTTCGACGTGTTCGTGATCACCGACGAGGTCTATGAGCACATTGTGTTTCCCCCGCACCGGCACACCTATTTCTCGACGCTGCCCGGCATGAAGACCCGGACCCTGATGTGCAGCGCGCTCTCCAAGACCTTCGCCATCACGGGCTGGCGCCTGGGCTATCTCCACGGCGCTCCAGAAATCATCGCGCAGGCGCGCAAGGTCCACGATTTCCTCACCGTCGGGGCGGCCGCCCCCCTGCAGCATGCGGTCGTCGCCGGCCTCAGGCTGCCCCCGTCCTATTACGACGGGTTAACGCGGGAATACGCCGCGCGGCGCGACATCCTGCTGGGCTACCTCGATCGCACCGGACTGGCCTACACCCGCCCGCAAGGGTCCTATTTCGTCATGGTGGATATCTCTCCCTTCGGCCACGCGAGCGATGTCGAGTTCTCGCACTGGATGACCCGCGAGATCGGCGTCGCGCCGGTGCCCGGATCCAGCTTCTTCGCCGAGCCGGAAACCCGGTACGTGCGGCTCAATTTTGCCAAGCGGCCGGAGACGCTCCATGCCGCCGGCGAGAGATTGCTAAAACTCCGGCCCTGAGCGGAAATGCCCGGCCGCCTCCACCCATGCCTCCGCTTCCCCGCCTCCTCCTGCCCTGCCTCCTGGGCGCGCTGATCTCGCCCGGACCGCCGGCCCGGGCCCAGCCCGGCACCCTTTTCGTCGATGCCTCGGACGCCACGCGAAATCTCCTGCATGCGCGGGAGACGATCCCGGTCGCGCCCGGTCCGCTGACCCTGTTCTATCCCAAGTGGATTCCCGGCGAGCACGGTCCGACCGGGCCGGTGGTCGACCTGGCCGGCCTCCGGATCAGCGCCAACGGCGCGGCGCTGCCCTGGCGGCGGGATCTCGAGGAGATGTTCGCCCTGCACCTCGAAATTCCCGCCGGCGTGAGTCGGCTGGATCTGTCCTTCGATTTCATTCTGCCGCCCGATCCCGAGGGCTTCTCGGCCGGCTCCTCCACCTCGGCCCAGCTGGCCGTCATCAGCTGGAACCAGGTCCTGCTTTATCCGCTGGGGATCAGGCCGGATGATTACATGCTGGCGCCGAGCCTGCGGCTGCCCGAGGGCTGGAAGTTCGCGACCGCGCTGCGCGCGGCCGGGCAGGACGGCGCGACCGTGCGATTCGCGCCGGTGGCGCTGACGCGGCTGATCGATTCCCCCGTGCAGGCGGGCGCCCACGTGCGGCGCATCGCCCTCACCCCCGACCGGCAGCCCGCGGTCTTCCTGGACCTCTCCGCGGAGAGCGAGGCGGCCCTCGGCATCTCCGCCGAGAACATCATGGCCTACCGGCGGCTCGTGACGGAGGCCGAGGCGCTCTTTGGCGCCACGCACTACGAACACTACGATTTTCTCTACACGCTGAGCGACAACGTGGCGCACTTCGGGCTGGAGCACCATGAGAGCAGCGATGACCGCAACGATGAGCGCACCCTCATCGACGACGACCTGCGCCGGACCGAAGCCGACCTTCTCCCCCACGAGTATGTTCATTCCTGGAACGGCAAATACCGCCGGCCCGCCAGCCTCGCGACCGGCGACTATTCGAGTCCGATGCACGACGACATGCTCTGGGTCTACGAGGGGCTCACCGAATACTACGGTGAGGTCCTGACCGCCCGGTCCGGCCTGCGCACGCCGGGCGAATTCATGGAGGATTTGGCGGGAACCGCCGCCTATCTCGATAACCGGCCCGGCCGGACCTGGCGGCCGCTGCAGGACACCGCGGATGAGGCCCCGCTGCTCTACAACAGCCGTTCCGACTACGATGCCCTGCGGCGCAGCGTCGATTTTTACGACGAGGGAGTGCTCCTGTGGCTGGAGGCCGACGTAACCATCCGCCGCCTGAGCGGCGGCGCCCGGTCGCTCGATGATTTTTGCCGCAGGTTCTATGGTCCCCCGAGCGGTCCGCCGCGGGTCGTGCCCTACGCCTTCGCGGACGTCGTGGCGGCGATGAACGCGGTCGCCCCCTATGATTGGCAGACGTTTTTTTTGCATCACCTCCAGTCCCTCGATGCCCATGCGCCGCTCGGGGGTATTGAAGCGGGCGGCTGGAAACTCGTTTTCAAGGACACCCCCACCAGCATGCTCCGGTCGAGGGAGTCCGCGCACAAGAACACCAACGCCTATTACTCGCTGGGCGTGACCATCGGCGAGGACGGGGCGCTGACCGACGTAGTCCCCGGCTCGCCCGCCGCGCGGGCGGGATTGTCTCCCGGCATGAAACTCATCGCGGTCAATGGCCGCAAGTATGGGCCGGATATCCTGCATGCCGCCCTCAAGGAGGGCGCGGCCGGATCGGCGGGACGGGGGGCGGCGCCGCTCGCGCTCCTGGCGGAAAATCGCGAGACCTTTGCCACCCACAACGTGGACTACCACGGCGGCGAGAGATTTCCCTGGCTGGAGCGCGTGCCGGGCCTACCTGACCTGCTGACGGCCATCGCCGCGCCGCGGACAAGCGGGCAATGATTTTGATCAAACGGACGCGAACGCCTCGTCGAGCACCGCCAGGAGAAAGTCGGCGTCGGCCTCGGTGATGCACATCGGCGGGGCAAAGCGGATGGTCTGGCCCCAGAGTCCGCCCTTGCCGAGGAGCAGGCCCAGTTCGCGCGCGGCTTCGTGCACCTGCGCGCACTCGGCCCTGGCCGGTTCCTTGGTGGCGCGATCCTTGACCAGCTCGATGCCAAGCATGAGGCCCTTGCCGCGCACATCGCCGATGATCCGGTGCTTGGCCTTCAGCTTTTCCAGGCCGGCGAGGATGTGGGCGCCCAGGCGCAGCGAATTCTCCTGGAGCTTCTCCTGCTCGATCACCTCCAGCACGGCCTTGCCCATGGCGCAGACCACGGGATTGCCGCCGAAGGTGTTGAAGTGGATGCGTTGCGCGAGAACGGCCGCTATCTTCGGCGTGGTCACGACCGCCGCCAGCGGGCAGCCGTTGCCGATGCCCTTGGCCATCGTCACGATGTCGGGAATGACGCCCTGGGTCTCGAAGCCCCAGAAATGCGTGCCGGTCCGGCCGAAACCGGATTGCACCTCGTCGGCGATGCAGAGGCCCCCGGCGGCGCGCACGTGCTCGTAGGTGTGCTGGAGGTAGCCGTCGGGAAACACCACCACGCCGCCGACGCCCTGGATCGATTCGGCGAGAAAGGCGGCCACGCGGCCGGACGTCGTGTAGTCGATGACCTGCTTCACGTCGGCGGCATAGTTCTTGCCGGCATCGGGATTGTCGCGGCCGAACTGGCCGCGATACGGGTCGGGGGCGACGGCGTGATGCACGCCGAAGCTGTGCGGGACGTTGAACTTCCACGTGCTGTGCGCGGTGGCGCCCATCGTGCCCGCGTTGCCGCCGTGGTAGGCGTTGCGCAGGGCCACGACATCATAGTTGCCGGTGTAGGCGCGGGCCATCAGCAGCGCGAGGTCGTTGGCCTCCGAGCCGGAATTGACGAAATAGCAGACCTTGAGCTCGCCGGGCATCTTCGCGGCGAGCTTCTCGGCGTAAAGCGCGATGTTCGGATGGAGGTAGATCGTGGTGGAGTGCTGCAGGATCTCATTTTGCCGGTTCGCGGCCGCGACGACGTGCGGATGGCAATGGCCGACGCTGATCGTCACGATGCCGCCGAGGCCGTCGAGGTAGCGCTTGCCCTTGTCGTCCCAGATGTACTGCATCCGGCCCTCGACGAACATGACCGGCTTCTTGTAGTAGAGGAAGAGGCCCGGGTTCAGGTACTGTTTCCGCAGGGCCAGCACTTCGTCGGCCGACGGGCCGGAATAGGGCTTGGGCTGGTAGTCGCAGGGCGGGAGCGGGATGGATTTCATGGCGGGATTTTAAGTGCGTTAGCGGCGCGGGGCAAAGCGCCGGAGTATCAGGTAGACGAGGAAGGCGATGGCGAAGCCGGCGAACCAGGCGTAATCGTAGATGCCAAGGAGGAAGGGAGGGAAGCCCGATCCCTTGATCACATTCAGCTGAACCAGGAAGCCGGGGAGGCTGGGCAGGACGGCTACGACCAGGGCGATCACGGCCACCAGGCTGACGCCGCCGGTGTAGCGATATTCGCCGCGGGAGCGGTAGAGCGCGGCGACATCGAGGCGGCAGTGCCGGCGGACGAAATAATCCGCGATGAGGATTCCTCCGATGGGCCCGAGCAGGGCGCTGTAGCCGAGAAGCCAGGTGAAGATGTAGCCGGACGGATCGGCCACCAGCTTCCAAGGCATCATGGCGATGCCGGCGAGCCCGGTGATCAGGCCGCCGATCCGGAAGGATATCCGGCGGGGCGCCAGGTTGGCAAAATCGTTGGCCGGGCTGACGACGTTGGCGGCGATGTTCGTGGCGAGGGTGGCGACGCAAAGGCCCAGCAGGGCGATGACGAGGACGACGGGGTTTTTAAAGTGAGTCAGGACGTCGACGGGATCCCAAATGGTCTGGCCGTAGATGATCGTCGTGGCGGAGGTGACGGCGACGCCGATGAAGGCATAGAGCGCCATCGTCAGCGGCAGGCCGAGCGCCTGGCCCACGACCTGGTCGCGCTGGGTATGCGCATACCGGGAGAAATCGGGGATATTGAGGGAAAGCGTCGCCCAGAAGCCGATCATGCCGGTCAGCGCCGGCAGGAAGAAGGCGAAGAACTGGCCGTGCTTGGGCTGGCCGGGATCGAAGGCGGAGGGCTGGGAGAGAATGGGTCCGAAGCCGCCGGCATGGTGATAGGCCCACCCGAGCAGCAACATGCCCATCGCGATCAGGAGGGGGGCCTTGATGCTGAGGAGGAGCCGGATCGAATCGATGCCGTTATAGACGACGGCCATGTTGATGCCCCAGAAAAAGAGGAAGCACGCAAATTGAAGGAACGTGATGCCGAGGACCGGCAGGGCCTGACCTGCTCCGAGCGACGGGGCAAAGATCACGAGGATCTTGAAGATGGCGTTCCCGCCGATCCAGGTCTGGATCCCGAACCAGCCGCAGGCGACGAAGGCGCGGAGGAGGGCCGGCAGATTGGCCCCGGCGGTGCCGAACGAGGCGCGGCAGAAGACGGGAAAGGGGATCCCATACTTGGTGCCCGCATGCGCGTTCAGGATCATCGGAACCAGCACGATGAGATTGCCGAGGAAGACCGTCAGGATCGCCTCCCACCAGTTCATGCCGCCCCCGATCAGCGATGAGGCGAGCATGTAGGTGGGGATGCAGGCCGACATCGAGATCCAGAGGGCGGCGAAGCTGGCCCAACGCCATTTGCGCTGCGCGGGCTGGACCGGCGCCAGATCGACATTGTAAAGCCTGGGATCCTGCTCGCCGGCAAAAGCGGCGGAGCTGTCAGTTGGGCCGGACATGCTGGGGCCGCACTTTAGCGCGCGACCCCTCCAAGGGAAGAGCGAATCGCGGTCAGGCGGGCACGGGCTGGAGCTTCAGGTCCCGCTGCAGCCGCGCATCCTTGCTCGGCTTCCAGATGAACTGGTCGACGAAGTAATGGTGGCAGGGGAAGCCCAGGAAGAAGACCGCGAGCAGGGTGTCGGAATTGACGGTGCCGAACAGGTGCACCTTGCTGACCAAGGCGGGCATGAAGCACTGTTTCGCGCCATCGAAGACCTGAATGCTGCAGCCGAAGCCGCGCACGAGCAGACCGAAGGAGAGCGCGGCGGCTCCAAAGACAAAGACATTCTTGGAGAGGAGGGCGGCGATGCCATGTTCCTTCGCCTCCGCATTGTTGCGAAAACGGTTCTGCTGATGGCAATAGACCAGCACGTGATACTGGATGTCGTGATAGATGGTGACGAAGGCGCTGAAGGTGATGAGGGGCGCGGTCAGGACCGATTGGGAGAAGCACACGACCATGTGCAGCGGGAGGACGGCGGAGAAGAGCAGGATCTTCGGCACGTTGAGCGGCTCGCCGCGGCGCACGCGTCCGGCCTCGCGCAGGAGGAAGCTGATGATGAGATAAGAGAGGATGACCGCGACGGCGGCGAAGACATAGTATTCCCAGGATGGCCACGCCGGAAGCTCAGCCGGGAGACCGAAGGCCCGCCGGCTCTCCGGATGCCGGAGGACAAAGACGACGAAGGGCAGCACGAGGCCCAGGTGCATCAGGAGCCCATCCTGCCGGGCATTGCCCTTGGCCCGCTCGCCGTTCTTGACCTGATAGAGCCGCATGAAGCCGTAGTGCTGCCGCACCACGTGCCAATAGGCCCAGATCCCGACGGCGAGGACGAAGACGTCCAGCGGCATCTTGTAGTTCTCCACGCCGGCCCGGAACAGGCCATAGCAACCGAGCAGCACCAAGGGCCCCGCGACAATCCAGAGGAGGCTGGCGAGCAGGAAGGTGCGCCGGGCGCTGAACTCCTTCTTGTCGAGGTATGTGCGCAGGTACGTCCCGAAAAAATGGGGGGTGTCGAGGCAGGTGACGAACAGCGCGTAGATGAGCAGCATGTCCCAGCCCAGCCCGGCATGCATGAAAAAGACCATGTACCCGGCCAGCGCGCCCCCGATGAAGGCGAGAAGATCGACGCGTTGGCCGACGATCCACTGGGTGCTAAACCGCGAATCGGTCATGGGTTGTAATTCAACCCCGCTTCTAAAGCCCAATTTCGGGGATTTTTCAAGCCGGAGGAGCGGATGACAGTGGGTCACACTTGACCGGCCGGGATCAGAAGTGGCTCGGCTTGCGCTGGAGGAACTGGCCCCGGCCGATCTGGCCGCAGAATTTGCCGTCGCGGACGGCAACCCGGCCTCGGACGGTGACGGCGCTCGGGCGGCCCTCGATCTTCCAGCCCTCGAAGGCGCTATAGTCGACGTTCATGGCCTGCGTTTTGGCTGAGATCGTGCCGCGATAGCCCGGATCGAAGACGACGAGGTCGGCGTCGCTGCCGGGCTGGATCGCGCCCTTGCGTGGGAAGAGGTCGAAGATCTTCGCCACCCGGGTGCTGGCGACATCAACCAGCGTATGCAGGTCGATCTTTCCCGCCTTCACCCCGTAGGTGTAGAGCAGGTTGATCCGCTCCTCCAGCGAGGGGATGCCGTTGGGAATCTTGGTAAAGTCGGACCGGCCCATCGGTTTCTGGCCTTGGAAGTCGAAGGGCGCGTGATCGGTGGCGACCGTCTGGATGAGGCCGCTGCGCAATCCGTCCCAAAGGACGGATTGGTTGCGCGCGTCGCGCAGGGGGGGGGACATGACGTACTTGGCGCCCTCGAAATCAGGCCGCTCGGCGTAGGTCTTGTCCAGGACCAGGTACTGGATGAGCGTCTCCACGTCGACGCGGACGCCGCGTTGGCGGGCCGCCACGGCCTCGGCGAGCGCTTCCTGGCAGCTCAAGTGCACGATGTAGGTCGACGCGCCGGTCAGCTCGGCGAACGTCATCAGATGGTGCACGCCCTCGGCCTCGACCCGCGGCGGGCGGCTCTCGTGGTGCTGGCCGGGATCGGTCTTCCCGGCGGCCAGGAGCTCCTTCTGCCGCTCGGCCACGAGCGTCTCGTTCTCGCAATGCGCGGTCACGATGACGCCGAGCTCCTTCGCGAGCTTCAGGGTCCGGTAGAGCTCCGTGTCGTCCACGCCGAAGGCGCCCTTGTAGGCCAGGAAGATCTTGAAAGAGCTGATGCCCCGCCGGACGATCTCGCGCAGCTGGCCCTCGGCCTTCTCGTCGAATTTCGTCACGCCCATGTGGAAGGTGAAGTCGCAGGCGGACTTGCCGGCGGCCTGCGCCATCCAGAGGTCAAAGGCCGCGAGGGCATCGTCCGCGCGCGCCGGGCAGCACATCTCGATCAGTGTGGTGGTGCCTCCGGCGAGGGCGGCCTTGCTGCCGGTCGTGTAGGTATCCTTGGCCAGCGTGCCCATGAACGGCAGGTAGATATGCACGTGCGGGTCGATGAACCCGGGGAAGACATAGCGGCCCTTCGCGTCGATGACTTCGGCGCCGGGCGGCGGCGCGATGTCCCGGTCGATGCGGGTGATCGTCTCGCCCTCGCACCAGATGTCGGCCACGTACCGCGAATCGGCCGTGACAATCTCGCCGCCCTTGATCAGCAGGCTCATTTCTTCCAGACGTCGCCGACGTCGCCGCCGAACCAGCGGGTCGTGACAACCTTCTGCTGGGTATAGAACTGGACCGCCTCGCGCCCCTGGATGTGGAGGTCGCCGTAGAAGGAATCGTCCCAGCCGGTGAAGGGAAACATCGCCATCGTCGCGGGCACGCCCACGTTGATGCCGACCATGCCGGCCTTGACCCGGTGCTTGAACTCGCGTGCGGCACCGCCGGAGCGGGTGAAGATCGCCGCGCCATTGCCGAAGGACGACTTGTTGGCCGTCTCGATCGCGCGGTCGAGGTCGGCCATGCGCATGACGTTGAGCACTGGGCCGAAGACCTCCTCGCGGGCGAGGGTCATGTCGGCCTCGACGTTGTCGACAACCGTGGCGCCGATATAGAATCCGCTGGGGGCGTCCGGCACTTTCACGCCGCGGCCGTCGCAGATAACCCGGGCGCCCTCCTTTTCGCTGCGGTCCACGAGGCCGTTCACTCGGTCCCGGTGCTGGGCGGTGATGACCGGGCCCATGTCGGGCTGGGCCGCGCGGTCGGTCGGGCCGACCACGATCGCGCGGGCGGCCTCGACCAGCGAGGGCAGTACGCGCTCGGCGGCGGCGCCCACCGCCAGCGCCGTCGACCCGGCCATGCAGCGTTCCCCCGCGCAGCCGAAGGCGGCGGTCGAAAGCGCCTCGACCGTCTTGCCGACATCGGCATCGGGCATAATCACGATGTAGTTCTTGGCGCCGCCGTTGGCCTGCACCCGCTTTCCGTTTTTCGTGCCGGTCTCGTAGATGTATTTGGCGATGGGCGAAGAGCCGACGAAGGAAACGGCCCTGACCTTGGGATGGGTCAGCAGCGCGTCGACGCTGGCGCGGCCGCCATGCACGATGTTGAAGACGCCCTTGGGCAGTCCCGCCTCGGCGAGCAGTTCGCCAAGCAGCACGGCGCTCAGCGGCACCTTCTCGCTCGGCTTGAGGACAAAGGTGTTCCCGGCGGCGATTGCGATCGGGTACATCCAAAGCGGCACCATGACGGGAAAGTTGAAGGGCGTGATCCCGGCGCAGACGCCGAGGGGCTGGAGCAGCGTCTCGCAATCCACGCCCCGGGCCAGGTTCTCCAGCGTGTCGCCGAAGAGGAGCGAGGGGATCCCGCAGGCATACTCGATATTCTCCAGCCCGCGATAGACGCTGCCACGGGCCTCGGCGTGGGTCTTGCCGTGCTCGCGCGAGACGGTCCGGCAGAGCTTGTCGAAATCCCGTTCGACCAGCTGGCGGTAGCGGAAGAAGACCCGCGCCCGCTCGACCGCGGGGGTTTCGCTCCAGGCGGGAAAGGCCGCCGCGGCGGCCGCGACCGCGGCCTCGACCTCCGCCGCGCCGCCGGCGGGGCACTCGGCGATCACCTCGCCGGTGGACGGGTTAAAGACCGGCGTGCCGGGGATCTTGGGCTGCAGCCATTCACCGTTGATGAAGAGGGGGCAGGGCGTGAGGGAGGGGGTGGCCATGAGAGCCCTTCATCCCCGGGAGAGGGCGTCGGACTGCTTGACGAATTCGTCGCCGGTCCATTCGCCATCGCTCTTCACCGTCTTGACCGCGGCTGCGGCCGCGGCCTTTTGGGCGGCCTTGCGCGCGGTCTGGCGCTGCACCAGGTCGGCATGGGTGGTGAAGTAATCGAGGCTCTTGCCCTTGAAGTCCGCGAGTGTCTCGAACTTGAGCCTGGCCATGAACGCGAGGAGCTCCTCGCACATCGGCTTCACGCACTCGTAGCCGAATTTCATCACCCCGGTGCAGACCTGCACGGTGTCGGAACCGAGGAGGATGAATTGCGCGGCATCGTTGCCGCTCTCGACGCCGCCGAGGCCGGAAAGCGAGCGACCGGGAAACTCCGCGCGGATCATCGTGGCCAGCTCCATCACCATGCGCAGGGCGATCGGCTTCACCGCCTTCGACGAATAGCCGCCGGGCGTGGTATAGCCCTCCACGCAGGGATCGGGCCGGAGCGTGTCGAGGTTCACGCTCGTGACGCTGCGGATCGTGTTGATCGCGCTGAGTCCGGTCGCACCCCCGCGGAGCGCGGCGCGGCCGGGTTCCTCGATGTGGGTGATGTTGGGGGTCATCTTGGCCCAGACGGGCTTCTGGGTGGCGGCGGCCACCCAGCCGCAGACCTCCTCGAGGATGTCCGGATCCTGGCCCATGGCCGCGCCCATCTTGCGCTCGGGCAGGCCGTGGGGGCAGGAAAAATTGAGCTCGAAGGCGTCGACGCCGACGGCCTCGCAGCGCTGGACGAGCTCCGTCCAGGCATCCTTGTTGTATTCCTCCATGATCGAGGCGATGAGGGCGCCCGGCGGCTGGGCATCCTTGCACTTCTTGAATTCATCCTCCCAGATGCGAAAGGGACGGTCGCTGATGAGCTCGATGTTTTCCCAGCCGATGACCTCGCCGCTGGTCGCCAGGAGCTTGGCGTAGCGCGGCGAGACGTTGATGACCTTGGAGGCGTCGAGGCTGACGGTCTTGGCGATGACCGCTCCCCAGCCCTCGCGAAACGCGCGGTTGATCACGCTGAGGTTGGTGCCGGGCGGCCCCGAGCCGATGACAAAGGGATTGGGGAGCTTCAGGCCGTCGACGGTGGTGGCTAGCGTGGGCATGGCTTTATGGGATTGGGAGGGGAGGGAGGGACCGGGACGGCGGTCGCGAGGAGGGTTTTCCGCCTTGGCGCGAGGTGGCCGGCTGTCGATACTCTGGGCGAGATCGGGTGCGACTAAAAGCAAGAACCAGCAGCTAACCCCTCTGCCCGGACCAGCGAGCGCGTCTTGCGAGAAGACCGGTTCGTTGATCGGGTAAAGAGGCGGTTGGCTGGCTGGTTAATTGCTACGGTTGGCCCTTTATAGCAATCTTTATGCCGAATGACCCTCTGAATCCGCGGCGGACGATCGCCGAACTCCGGGAGCTGCGCGGCTTCAGCGCGGACGACAACGGCGCGCAGCGGGTCGCCTTTACCCCGACCTGGGTGGCGACGCGGGCGTGGCTGAGGCGCAAGCTCGAGGCGCTGCCGGTGGAGGTGCATCCCGACGAGGCGGGAAACCTCTGGGCCACTCTCCGGGGCGAATCCGAGCGCGCACTGGTGATCGGCGGCCATATGGATTCCGTGCCGAATGGCGGCTGGCTCGATGGCTGCCTGAACGTCCTCGCGGGCCTCGAAATCCTCCGGCGGATCAACGCCGAGTACGGCGGCAAACCCCCGGTCACGATCCGGCTGGTGGACTGGGCGGACGAGGAGGGGGCGCGGTTCGGCAAGAGCCTCTTCGGCTCCTCAGCCTGCTCCGGCACCCTGGACATGGCGGAGGCTCGGGGCCTGAAGGACCGGGACGGGATCCGGCTGCCGGATGCGTTAAAGGAGGTCGGCATCGACTTCGAGCGGGTCCGGGAGAGCGGCCGGGAACTGGCCGCCGCCGCCGCCTACCTCGAATTGCACATCGAGCAGGGCCCCGTGCTGCTCGACCTGGGCCTGCCGCTGGGCGCCGTGCTGGGGACCTACGGCGTCGAGCGCCACGCCCTCACTTTCCGCGGCCAGGCGGCGCATTCCGGGAGCACTCCCATGAACCGGCGCAAGGACGCCTTCCTGGCCGCGGCCCGGATGAGTCCGGAGATCTACGCCATCGCCGGCCGGCACGGCGGCGTCTGCACGATCGGCTCGTGCACGACGAAACCCGGCATCGTGACGAGCGTCGTCGAGGAGTGCCGGATCACGCTGGACCAGCGCCACCTCGACGCGCCGGCGCTGGCGCGGATGCTGCAGGAGGCGCGGGACGCGAGCGAGCGCTTCGCGCGCGAGGGGCACGTCGCCGTCGCCTGGGAGCGATTGTGGCGGATCGAGCCGATCCTGTTCGATGGCGATCTGCTGAAGTTTTGCGGCGAAGCGATCGTGGAGACTGGCGCCAGACTGCATCAGCTTCCCTCCGGGCCGTTGCATGACGCGGCCGAAGTGGCGCGCGCGGGCGTGCCGACGATCATGATGTTCGTGCAGAGCCTGCACGGCATCAGCCACAACAAGATCGAGGACACCAAGGAGGAGCACCTCGAACTCTGCGTCACGGCCTTCGACAAGCTGGCGACGAAGGCGATGGGGTGGGTGGCGGGCGATCGCTGATCCCGCACCTTCAGTCGAAGATCGTCCCGCGCCGGAACTGCCACCAGGCGAGGCCGAGCAGGGCGGCCGCGATCGCGGCGAGGATTTCCACGGTCGGCAGCACCCCGAGCAGGGAAGCGTGATCCCCGAGGGCCTGGCTGAATCCGCTGATCGACCAATAGACGAGCGTGGCGCGGCTCACCTGCTGCATGACGGGCGGCATATAGGCGACGGGAAACCAGGCGCCGCCGAGGGCGCTCATCAGCAGGATCGAGAAGGTGGCCAGGCTCCGCGCCATCTCCGGCGTGCCGGCAAACGCGGCGAGGAGCATGCCGAAGGCGGAGCAGGCGGCGGCGGCGAAAATGCAGACGAGGCTGAGCAGCGGCAGATGGGGCAGCAGGGAAAGCCCAAAGAGCAGGCTGCCGGCGGTGAACAGCACCAGAAGCTGCAGCAGGCCCAGGCCGACGCCGTAGAGAAACTTGCTCCACAGGATGGTCGAGCGCGGCACCGGCCCCGACAGGATCCGCTGAAACAGCCCGTTGTCCTTTTCGTGGAAGAGCGAGGTGGCCGAGAAGACGAGGGCGAAGAGCAGGAACTGCATGGCCCAGCCGCCGATGAGCTGGGAGCCGGAGTAGCCCTTGCCGCGGTGGATGCCGAAGATCTGCCCGAATATGTACATCAGGGCGAAGGGCACGAGGAAGGTCAGGATGACCGTGCCACGGTCACGGCGGAAGTAGGTGAAGTCTTTTTTCAGGAGAACGAGGACGGGTCGCATGATGGTTATTGGATTGAAGGAGGGTCGCCGGGACTATTCGCGGAGGGCCTTGCCGGTGAGCTGGAGGAAAACCGCTTCCAGGCTGGGGCGCTGCACGGTGAAGAGGCGGGAAGGCAGGCCACGGCGCTCTGTGGCCAGATAGAAGGCGCTCATCTGATAGCCGGGGCGCGGACGAAATTGATGCTGGCCTTGTTCCAGGGCCAATTCTCCCTGGCCGCGTAGCTCGGCGCAGAGTTCGGTCATCTCGGCCGTGGCCGGGAAGCGGATTTCCTCCTCGAAAGGCAGACGCTTTAGCAGTTCCTCGACGGTGCCCAGGGCCAGAATCTTCCCATGGTCGATGATCCCGATCCGCGAACAGAGCCGCACCGCTTCCTCCATGTAGTGCGTTGAATAGATGATCGTGAGGCCCTCCCGATTCAGCCGCTGCAACAGCTCGAAGATCGCATTTCTCGACTGGGGGTCGACGCCCACCGTCGGCTCGTCGCAGAGGAGAAGCTGCGGACGGTGGAGGAGGGCGGCCGCGAGGTTGAGCCGGCGCTTCATTCCTCCGGAGAAGGTCTTGACCAGCCCGTCGCGCCGGTCGGAGAGCTGAATGGCGCCGAGCAGCTCATCAACCCGCGAATGGAGCGCGGCGCCGCGCAGGCCCAGGAGCCCGCCGAACACCTCCAGGTTTTCCTGGGCGGTCAGGTGCGGATACAAGGCGAGGTTCTGGGGCACCAGGCCCAGCTCGCGCCGGGCGGCCGGATCACCGGCCGGCAGGCCCCCAATGCGCGCCTCCCCGGCGTCGGGTCGACAGAGGCCGGCCAGCACGGACATGAGCGTCGACTTGCCCGCCCCGTTGGGACCGAGCAGCCCGAAGAATTCTCCGGCGGCGATGTCGAGCGACACTCCGTCGAGCGCGGTGATGGCTCCGAAGCGCTTGACGACCGAACGGAAGCTAACGAGGGGAGAATCGTGGTTCATTTTAATGGTAAAGGGGTCGGTCGGAACGATCCGCCAGTTAGGGAGCCGAGGCGGAGGCGAGCGCGCGCTGCAGGCTGGAATTCAGCGGGAACCGCCCGAGTCCCTGCTGCCAGATCTGCATGGCCTTGTCCGTCTGGCCGGCCGCCTGATACTGCGCTCCCAGCAGGGCATACGTCTGGGCGTACTCGGGCTGCGGAGCTCCCGCCTCCTGCTGGGTCACCAGGGCCGACAGGCGCTGGATCACTTCGGGTCCCTTGCCCATCACCGGCGGCCAGTAGGACATCGACGCGGCTTTTTCGAATTGGGCCTCCCAGTTGGCCGGATCGAGGGCCAGGGCGGCGCTAAAATTCTGGTCCGCCTGCAGGCCGAGGATGGCGACGTCATTGGACATGGGACTCGCGCCGTTCTCGTAGAGGCTCCTGATCTGGCTGATCTGGGCTTCGCCCAGCGCGGTGGGAATGGCGGGGTCGTTCGAATTCTGGGCGGCGAGCTGCTTGAGGGTCGCGATGGCCTCCTCCAACCGTCCGCCTTTCCGCAACTGATCGAGTACGGCCTGCCGCTGGGCAAAACTGGCTTTGGGTGAGGTGAACACGTCGAGGGCGGTGGCCAAGGCCAGGCCCGCCTCGTCAATCGCCACCGCGCCGGGGGCGGCACCGGACGGAGTTCCGGCGGCCGTGGCCGCTTCGTGGCCGGAGGCCGGGGCGGGCGCCTTGGCTCGGGAGAGATTGGCCGGATGCGGCGTGACGAGCGACACGACCTTTTGCCCGACGGAAAACTGCCACCGAATGATGAACGCGGCGCCGGCGCCAAGGGCGACGAGCGCGAGAATTTTGAGTGATTTCATGATGTGAGTTTTTGAGGTTGAATGAATCGAGAATGCCAGATCCGCCCTGGGTTCCGCCCGTGCCATTGGTCACGACCGCAACCGTGACCACTGGAGAGTATGTCGTGGGGGTGCGCCGCCATGGCTAGACTCGGCAGATCTCGCGGAGCGCCGCGACATGCTCCTCGAAGCGGGCGCGGCCCTTGGTCGTGGCCGACAGATGGGTGCGCGGCTTGCGGTCGACGAAGCTCTTCTCGACCTTGATGTAGCCGGCCTCTTCCAGGGTCTGCAGGTGCGCCCCGAGATTGCCGTCGGTCAGGTCCAGCGCGCTGCCGAGCGCGCGGAAGTCGACCGCGGTCTGCGGCGAAAGGGCGATCAGCGCGGACATGATCCGCAGGCGGGCCGGCGCGTGGATGATGCGATCGATCTCGGCCATGGCTATTTCCAGTTTTTCCGGATGAAGAGGCCGCCGACCACGAGGGAACCGCCCCCGATGATCGCCATCCAGAGAAAGAAGTAATCGTGGATCAGATAGTAGCCGGCCAACGTGCCGATGGTCACGAGCGCTCCGAGCCAAATGAAGAAGCGGTCCAGCCACAGTCCCATGAGGATGTAGGCGAACATGGGAATCGTGGCCCAGAAGGCCGCTATTTTGTGGTCCAGATCCGGACCGTATTTGGCCAATTGGTTCGCATTCAAAAAATCCCAGGGACTCAGCAGCGAGAGCCAGATGCCTCCGAAGGCGAAGAGGATCAGCCAGGAAAGGCCGATGCGGCCATTGTTGGGGTTCTTGGTCGGTGACTTCCGGGCCCACCTGCCAAACCGGATCGACCCCGCGATCCCCACGAGGTCGAGCACGACCCAGAACCACCGCGGCGTCTGCGGAAAAAATTGCATGTCCGCATAGCCGATCATCCAGATGACGCCCCACATGATAACGATGGGAGCGCTGCCGGCGCGGGCGATGGTCTGGCGCGTGAGGAGGATGATGCGATCGATCTCCTCCAGCGAGGCCCGGGCCTCATCTCTGCTGATTGAGGGGACTTGTTCTTGTTCCATAGAGCACTCTGTAATGCAGAGTACTCTACACGGGTCAACAGTTATTTCCATTTTTTCCAATCTGCTGGGTTTCACAAATGTGGCTGGCTTGGTTTGGAGGGGTCCTCTACGACAAATCCGTGCCTGGCTCCTCACCCTCCTGGTGGCGCTCCTTCAACCGCGGCCACTGGCAGGTCTTTCTCATCGCCTCACTGGCGTGGCTCTTCGATTGCCTCGACCAGCAGATCTTCAACCTTTCACGGGATGGAGCGGTTGAGGACCTGCTGATCAATAAGGCCAGGGCCACGGAATTCGCGTCGTATACGACCTCCTTCCTGCTGGTCGGCTGGGCGATCGGAGGCCTGATTTTTGGCGCGCTCGGCGACCGTTTCGGCCGGGCGCGGATCCTGGCGCTTACCCTGGTGCTGTATTCCGCCGGCACCGGCCTGAGCGCATTCGCGCCGAGTTTCGGGGTCTTGTGCGCCTTTCTGCTAGTCACGGGCCTGGGCATCGGGGGCGTCTTCGGGCTCGCCGTGGCGCTGGTGGCCGACTCGGTCCCGGACCGCAGCCGTGCCCCCGCGCTCGGCCTGCTGCAGGCCCTGTCGGCCGTGGGCAACATTGCCGGCGGCCTCATCGGCCTGGCGATCGGGATCCTCACGGCCGCCAGCCTGCTGCCGTTTGGACTCAAGAGCTGGCAGGCCCTGTTTTTGGTCGGTGCGTTGCCGGCCTTTGTCTGCGTGTTCCTGCTTTGGCGCCTGCCGGAGCCGGACAAATGGGTCCAGGCCCGGGCGGACGGGCGCAAGCGCGGCATCAAGTTCGGCTCGTACGGCAAGCTGCTGGGGAATCCCCGATGGTCCGGGCATGCCTGGGGCGGCCTTGTCCTTTGCTGCGCGGGCATCGTCGGCCTTTGGGGCCTGGGAAATTTTCATCCGAAGATCGTCGGTTCGATCGTGCAGAGCCACCTGGCCGGCACCGGCCTTTCCGCCACCGTCCTCGCGGGCAAGAGAGCCCACTGGATCGCCATCGGCCTGCTCATGCAGAACATCGGGGGATTTTTCGGGATGTTGACGCTGGCGAAGATCGCGCAGGTCTGGGGCCGCAAGCCGGCCTTTGCCCTGGGTATCACCCTATCCTTCCTGGCCACCCTGTTGGTCTTCCGCTTTCTGCGCGAGTTCAGCCAGATCTTTTGGATGATGCCCATCATGGGGTTCAGCCAATTGTCGGTGTTCGGCGTTTACGCGATCTACCTGCCGGAACTCTTTCCGACGAGCCTGCGCAGCACCGGCACGAGTTTCTGCTATAACTTTGGCCGGCTGGCCGCGGCCAGCGCGCCCTTTACCATCGGACTGCTCACCAAGAGGCTGGGGGGCGATATCGAGGGATTCCGCACCGCGGGCATGTGGGTCAGCCTGGTGCTGCTGCTCGGGCTGGCCGCGCTGCCGTTCCTGCCCGAGACGAAGGACCAGCCGCTGCCCGAGGAGTAATTAGCCGAAAAACTTCTGTATGCCCAGCAGCGAGCCGACCAGCAGGTCGACCTCCTCCTCGGTATTATAGAGATAGAAGCTGGCCCGGGCCGTGCCGGTGAGCCCGAGCTTTTTCATCAGCGGCTGGTTGCAATGGTGTCCCCCGCGCAGGGCGATGCCGTCGCGGTCGGCGAAGGTGACGACGTCGTGGGCGTGCACATCGCGCAGCGCGAAGCTCACCAGGCCCCCGCGCTCCCCGTCCGGCGGTCCGAGGAGGCGGATGCCGGGAAGGGCGCCGAGCTTCTCATAGGCAAGCTGGGCTAGCCGGCCATCATGGCGCCGGATCTGGTCGCGGCCGAGGGCGTCGAGATAATCGCAGGCGGCCCCGAGGGCGACGGCGTCGCCGAAATTGGGCGTGCCCGCCTCAAAGCGCTCCGGCGAGGGCTTCCAGCGGCTCTCGAAGAAATCCACGTGGGCGATCATGCCGCCGCCGCCCTGCCAGGGAGGCATGGCGTCCAGCAAAACACGCCGGCCGTAAAGAACGCCGATGCCCGTCGGGGCCGCCATCTTGTGGCCGGAGAACGCGAGAAAATCGCAGCCGAGAGCCTGCACGTCGATGGGCAGATGGCCGACGGACTGGGCCGCATCCACCACGGTCACCACCCCGGCGCGCTTCGCCCGCGCGCAAAGTTCGGCGACGGGATTTATGGTCCCCAGGGTGTTCGAGAGGTGGGTGAAGGCGAAGACCTTGACCTCGGCCGTGAGCAGCTCGTCGAGCTGGCTGAGATCGAGCCGCCCGTCGTCGCCGGTCACCGGCAGATAGCGGAGCTTCGCCCCCGTCCGCGCCGCCAGCAGCTGCCAGGGCACGAGGTTGCTGTGGTGTTCCATCTCCGTCAGCAGGATCACGTCGCCCGCCTTGAGGTTGGCCCCGCCCCAGCTGGCCGCCACGAGATTGAGCGACTCGGTCGTGCCACGCGTGAAGATGATCTCCTCGGGCGCGGCGGCGTTGACGAATCGGGCGACCCGCGCCCGCGCGCCCTCGTAGGCGTCGGTCGCGCGCATGGAGAGGGCATGCAGGCCGCGGTGCACGTTGGCATTGTCGCATTCGTAGAAACGCGACAGGACGTCGATCACCGCCTGCGGCTTCTGCGTGGTGGCGGCGTTGTCGAGGTAGACGAGGGGCTTTCCGTTCACCAGCTGATGCAGGGTGGGGAAGTCGGCGCGGACGCTATTCCAGGAGGGCATGGCGGCGAGGCGGGCCTAGTCGGTGTGACTCTCCGTCGTGGCCGGCACGGCGTCGCCCTTGAGCGCGTTGAGCGCCGCATGCCAGCCGAGCGTGGCGCACTTGATCCGCGCGGGAAACGCGTGCACTCCGGCAAAGGCGGCCAGGTCGCTGATCTCCTCCGGCGCGTTGCCCGTGGTCACGATCGCGTGGAACTCCCGGTAAAGGCTCTCGGCCTCCGCCGCGCTCTTGCCCTTGAGCTGGGTGGTCATGAGCGAGGAACTGGCCTGCGAGATGGCGCAGCCCGAGCCGTCGAAGGAGATGTCGGCGATCCGGTCGCCCTCGAGGCGAAGGTAGACGCTGCACTGGTCGCCGCAGCTCGGATTGTCGCCATGCGCGACGCGATTGGCCGTCGGCAGCCGGCCGCGGTTGCGGGGCCGGCGATTGTGGTCGAGGATGACCTGCTGGTAGAGCTCGGTGAGGTCCGCGGACATTGAACCATCGAGGCTAGCAAAAACCCGGCAGAGAGCAAATAGTCTTAGCCGCCGCAAATGCGGCTGGCCTCGGCCTCGGCCGGCGCCTATGCACAGCCCTTGAACATGGCGAACCCCGCCGCCCCCAGCAAAGGCAAGCGCGACACGCTCTTCCTGCAGGTCATCGCCGGCGTCGCCGTGGGCGTCGCCGTCGGGCTGGCGTGGCCGGGCTTCGGCGCGCAGCTCAAGCCGCTCGCGGACGCATTCATCGCGCTGGTCCGGATGCTGGTCACGCCCATCATCTTCCTGACGGTGGTGGTGGGCGTCGGGGGCATGAGCGACCTGAAGAAGGTCGGGCGTGTCGGCGGCCAGGCCATCATCTATTTCGAGATCGTCACGACGCTCGCCCTCGCCCTCGGCCTCCTCGTGGCCAACCTCTGGCGGCCGGGGGCGGGCATGAACGTCTCCGCGGCCTCGCTCAATGCCGGGGCGGTCGCCGTCTACACCAAGGCGGCGGCCTCGCCGAGCGTCGGGGGCTTTCTGGTGAATCTGATCCTGCACCTGATCCCGGCGAGTTTTTTCGGGGCCTTCGTCGACAACGACCTCCTGCAGGTTCTCTTCCTGGCCCTGCTGGTGGGTTTCGCCCTCGGCCGCCTCGGCGAGCCGGTCCAGCCGGTGATGAACCTGCTGCATCAGCTCACGCGCATCTTTTTCGACATCGTCGCGATGATCACCCGGCTCGCGCCCCTGGCGGCCCTGGGCGCCATGGCCTACACGGTGGGCACCTTCGGCGTGCACACGCTGGTGGCTCTGGGCCAGCTGCTGCTGGCGATGCTGCTGACCTGCGTCCTGTTCATCTTCGGCGTGCTGGCGCTGATCGCGCGCGGACACGGCTTCAGCCTTTGGCGCCTGCTCCGGCACATTCGCGATGAGCTCTTCATCGCGGGCAGCACCTCTTCCTCCGAAACAGCGCTGCCCGGCCTGATGAAAAAGATGGAGCTGGCCGGCTGTCCGCGGGCGGTCGTCGGCCTCGTCGTACCGGCGGGCTATTCGTTCAATCTCGACGGCACCTGCATCTACCTGACCCTCGCCGCGCTTTTCGTGGCCCAGGCGACGAACACACCCTTGCCGCTGGGCGAGCAGATCACCCTGATGGTCGTGCTGATGATCATGTCGAAGGGCTCGGCGGGCGTGACCGGAAGCGGATTCATCACGCTTGCGGCCACCTTGGCGGCGACGAGCCGCATTCCCGTGGCCGGCCTCGCGCTGATCCTCGGCGTGGATCGCTTCATGTCGATGATGCGCACGTTCACCAATCTGATCGGCAACGCGGTGGCCACGCTGGTGATCTCGAGCCGCGATCCCGATTTTGACCGGGCCGCCGCCGCCGCGACCCTCGGACTCCGACAACGCGGTTGATTGTTGCGCGCGCGCGCGGCAATCTCGCGAGAGGTATGCGTCTTCGTTCGCTCGTCCTTGTGCCGCTGGCCGCCGCGGCCATCCTGCGCGGCCAGGAACCGCTGAACCGCCCGGTGCCGCTGCTGCAGCTCTCGCCCGCGCCCTCGCCGGGGCAAGAGGCGCTTTCGCTCGAGGCGGCGCGGCGCGCGCAGGAGCTCGGCTTGCCGGCCCGGGCGGCGCAGATCTACCGTGATTTGCTGGCCGCGCCCGGCGGCGACCGGACCGGTCTCACGCTGGCACTCGCGACCGCGCTCCTCGACGATGGACGACCCGATCAGGCGGATCAGGCGCTGCGCGCCCTGCCGGCCCCCCGGGGACCGCCCTGGCATCTGCGCGCCGGCCTGACCGCGGTGGCACAGCGAAAATTCGACCTGGCGCGCGCCGAGCTCGCGAGCATCCGGGTGGAGGATCTGGCCGCGCCCGACCGGCCCTGGTTTTTCTTCCTTCAGGGCGCGACCGCCCCGCTGGGCGACTTTCGCACGGCGGGAGACGCCTACGCCCGGGCGAATCAGGCCGCCACGACGGGCCTGGAACGGGCGCGCTTTTGGCTCGCGGAGGAGCAGGTGAGGCTTCGGGCGGGGCCCGCCGCTGCGGATGCGGTGGAGAATATGCATCAAAACGTCGATAGGTTCCGCGGCACCGCCACGGGCCACGATTTTGCGAGCTCCTATGCCGTCATGCTCGACGGGCTGAACCGCAAAGCGGAGGCCGTGGACATCCTGCGGCGCGAATTGCTCACATTTCAGCCGGTGGAGAGAGCCCGGGCCGACGACACCCGCCTGCTCCTTGGCCTGATCGATGGGGCGGCGGAAGGACTCGGCCGCAACGCCCTGATGCAGCTGCTCGACTCCGCCGCCGCGCTCCGGGGTGCGCCCTCGGCCGACGAACTGCGGCGGCAGCGCGTCGCCTTGCAGCTCCTGGCGCGGGATTCGTCGGCGGGCCCGGCGCGGGCCTCCTTTCGCGCCGAGCTGGACAGGCTGATCTCGGCGCCAAACCCGCATCCGATCCTGGAGGATCTCCTGCTTTTCCGGGCGGCCTGGGCGCTGGGCGCCCGGCCGCCCGAGTATCCGCGCGCGGAGGACGATGCCCACGAGCTGCTCGACCGGTTTCCGGGCTCCAGCCTGAAATCCTATGCCTCGGGGGTCCTGACGGCCTCCGCCTGGGAGCAGCACAAATATCGCACGGCGGCCGCGGCGGCCGCCCAGGCCGAAAAAGCCGACGGCCCCGACCGGGCCGCCTGGAGCCTGCTCGTGGCCGAGGCGTGGTTTCGCAGCGGCGATTTTCGCAGCTCGGCCGATGCCTACGCCGCGGTGCTCAAGGAGCAGCCGCCGGGCGTGCCGCCCGGAGAACTGATGTTTCAGCGCGTCGAGGCCGAGATCGAGGCGGCCGCCGGTCAGACGGCGCCGGGGGATCGGTTCGCCTCCGCCACGCGCGTGCTGGACGAATTGAGCTCCAATCCTGCCTTCGACCCCGCCGATCGCTGGCGGGCGGAATGGAATCTGGCGCGCATGCTGCAGATCGATGGGCAGACCCAGCCAGCCTATGCTCGAATCAATCGGCTGCTGAACGCTTCGGCCCCCGCGCCGGCCCTCTCCCCCGAACTCCGGGCCCGGATGGCCTGGCTGCAGGCGCAGCTGTCCTTCGACGCGGGGGAGTATGGCCGGACCCTGGACCTGGCGGCGGCGCTGCGCCGCCGCCTCGACGGCGTGCCGGCGGACCTCCGCGGCAATATCGCGAGCACGGCCGAGCTCCTCGAAGGTCAGGCCGATTTTGCGCTCAATCGCGAGAAGGACGGGCTGGCGGCGCTGCAAAGGCTGCGAGCCGAATTTCCGGGGACGGATGCCGCCGTCCATTCCTACATCGTCGAGGCCGACCACTACGCGCAGCTGGAGCAGATCTCGACCGCCCAGCTTCGGCTGACCGAGCTGGCGGACAAGTTTCCCACCAGCCAGGAGGCGCCCAGGGCGCTCTACCAGGCGGCCCTGCTGGCCGAGCGGCTGCGCCAGTACGCCGCGGCCAACAACCTGCTCGAAAACCTGGTGACGCTCGTGAAGAAGAACCCCGACACGGACCCGCGCGGCGACCTGGAGTTTTACGCCCGGCTGAAGCAGGGGGACCTCATGCGCGAGCTGAATAATTTCCCCGAGGCGCAGCGGGACTACGAATTCCTGCGGAACAATTTTCCGCAGCACAAGGACATCGTCTATGCCCTGCTGGCCCTCGCCGAGTGTCACGACGCCCAGGCGGCCGGCAATGCCGAGCATGCCGAGAGCGCCCGGGCCCTCCTGGAGGACCTGATCGACCGGGTGGACGCCCCGGTGGACGTGCGCGTGGAGGCCGGTTTTGTCCTCGGCTCCCTGCTGGCGGACCACGGCGAAGCCGGACAGGCGCTGAAGGTGTGGTGGCGGGACGTCGTCACCGCCTTCCTGCTCGCGCCGGCCCGCGCCGCGGAGCTGGGCGCGAAGGGACGGTACTGGATGGCGCGAACGCTGCTCGAGCTCGGCGCGCTCGACGCGAAACAGGGAAGCTTGGAGGAGGCCAGGCGGGCCTGGGGCCTGGTCAAGGATTACGGTTTGTCGGATGGCGCGCGCAAGCTGGCGCAGGAAGACCTCGACAGACTCGACGCACCGGCGCCCAAGCCGTAGGACTTAGACCCGATGCACTTCCCGGACTTTCACCTCTTGGCCCAAGGCGGCCCGATGATCGGCGTGCTGCTCGGGCTGGGCGGCCTCTGCCTTGTGCTGTTCATCGAGCGCGTGCTCTACCTGCACCGCGGCCACATCCGCTCGACCGCCTTTCTCGATGGCATCAAGAACATCCTGGCCAAGGGGCGGCTGGTCGAGGCCCTGACGGTCTGCGAGGAGACGCCGGGACCGGTCGCCGCCGTGGTCAAGGCGGCCCTGCTGCACGCCGAGGACGACGCGGACCAGATGCGCTTTTACGTGCAGGAGGCGGCGGTGGTCGAGCTGCCGGCGCTTGAGCGGCGGCTCGGCGCCATCGCGGCGATCGCGCAGGTGGCGCCGCTGGTCGGCCTGCTCGGCACGGTGCTCGGGATGATCGTGACCTACCGGGCCTTCGAGCGCGGGGACTATATGACGGCGAGCGCGCTGTCCCACGGCCTGTGGCAGGCCCTCCTGAGCACGGCAGGCGGCCTGATGCTGGCCATCCCCGCCCACCTGGCCCACCATTTCCTGAGCGGCCGCGTGCGGGCGATCGTGCGCGACGTGGAATGGGCGGGCAACGAGATCATGAAGTATCTTCTCACCGAATACCGCCACCGCGCATGATCACGCGCCCGCTCGACCTCGCCGCGCGGCTCCGGCCGGAGCCGCGGAACTTCGACGCCTGGTTTTACGTCAACGCCGGACTGCTGGCGATTTTCTTCCTGACCTTCGGCTCCCGCTTCATCCTCGCGCCCGGCCTGGAGGTGGATTTCAGGCTGCCGCGGGCCGCGGGCGCGCGCGGGGGGGCCTCGACCGCGACCCACTACATCACCGTGAAGGATTCCGGGCAGATTTTCGGCGACGACGGCCTGATGACCATCGCCCAGCTCACGCTGTGGCTGCAGGCGGAAGCCCGGACGGCGCGGGAACCTTCGCTGCTGGTGAAGGCGAGCGACGGGGTGACCACGGCGCGATTGGCGGAGATTGCCAACGCGGCGCACGCGGCGCATTTCCGCGTGATTTGGGCGATGGAGGAACCGGCTGCGGCCGGTGACCCGGGGCGATAGGCGCGCGTGATGACGACGGAGGCATCGGCCGAAAAGCGCCGCTGGGTGGCGGCCATCGCGGCCGGCGTGGTCGCGACGGTCCTTTTAGCCGGGCTTTTTCGCGCTCCGCCGTCTGCCGCGCGCCCGGCTCCGGCCGTCAAGCCGACGATCGTCCTGGCCCCGACCGACCCGCTGCTCAAGGAAGAGATGGCCCTGCATGACCGGGCGCCGCTTTTTTTGCCGACCGAGTGGAACAGCCGCCCGGCGCCGCCCCGGCGCGACCCCGGCGTGGCTTTTGCCAGCTACCCGCCCGATCTCCGCTTTGCCGTCGACGGGCTGCCCCTTTCGCTGCTGCCCAACGATGTGCCGGCCCGGCCGGCGGATGAGTTGGTGGACAATCCCCCCGGCAATCCGCTCTTAGGCTTGGGCCAGACGGATGCGCCGGTGCCGGTCCTCGCGCCGCGAGCGGCTTTCGTGGAAATCGCCGCGGCGGGCACGGGCGCACCAGTCCTATCCGGGGTCCTGGCCGGAGCGCATCCCCCGGAGGGCGTTCTCTGGCGGCCCCTGGCATTCATCGCGGCGGTGGATGCCGCCGGGCTCGTCGGCCGCCTGGTGCTCGCGGAGCCGTCGGATGTCGATGCGATCAACGTGTACTTCGAAAGATTTTTGACCCAAACTTTTCGGGTGGGGAAGCGCCTCGACCCGGGCTTCTACGTCATCCGGGTGGGACAATGAATGCATCTGATTGGTTATAAAAATCTTATGTATTACCTAATGCCTCGGACGGGGGCGTTTTTGGTGAATTTTGGAATAGATATTGCCCTTGGGCGCTGAACTCGGTTCAATTCGCGCAACATCCCGAAGCATTGGCCTTTTCCGACCGATCGGATGGCTTCAAAAAATCAGCTTCCGAGGGAAATCGGATTCGGTTCCGTTTTCTTGAAGATTGCTGTTGACGAGCCAAATCTCGATGGCCACTTTCTTCACTCTTTTTCGTTTTTTGGCCAGAGTCTTGGTCTGCCCAGATAGCTCAGTTGGCAGAGCACGTCCTTGGTAAGGACGAGGTCGCCGGTTCGAATCCGGTTCTGGGCTCCAGGTCAGAAAGCGCGTCGGCGGCTTCACCGACGTTAAAAAACAGGGAGCGCAGCTTCCATTAACCTTTTTTCCTAACCAAAACCTCCGTCTCACCCTCTTATGGCTAAAGGTACATTCGAACGCAAGAAACCGCATGTGAACGTCGGCACGATCGGCCACGTTGACCACGGCAAAACGACCCTGACGACCGCCCTCCTGGCGGTTCAGGCCAAAAAGGGCTTGGCCGAGGTCAAGTCCTACGCGGATATCGCGAAGGGCGGCACCGTGCGCGATGCCTCGAAGATCGTCACCATCTCGGTCGCCCACGTGGAATATGAGACGGTCACGCGCCACTACGCGCACGTGGATTGCCCCGGCCACGCCGACTTCGTGAAAAACATGATCACCGGCGCGGCGCAGATGGACGGCGCCATCCTGGTCGTGTCGGCCGCGGACGGCCCGATGCCGCAGACCCGCGAGCACATTCTGCTGGCCCGCCAGGTGGGCGTGCCCAAGATCGTGGTTTTCCTCAACAAGGTCGACCTGATCGACGACAAGGACCTGCTCGACCTGGTCGAGGAGGAGATCCGCGACCTGCTCAACAAGTATCAATTCGACGGCAAGGCCGCGAAGATCATCCGCGGCTCCGCCACCGCCGCCCTTGAGGGCAAGCCGGAGGGCGTCAAGGCCATCGGCGACCTGCTCGACGCGGTCGACAGCGAGATTCCGCAGCCCGTGCGCGAGATCGACAAGCCCTTCCTGATGTCCGTCGAGGACGTCTTCTCGATCACCGGCCGCGGCACCGTCGCGACCGGCCGAATCGAGCGCGGCATCGTCAAGATCAACGAGACGGTGGAGATCGTCGGCCTCAAGGACACGACCTCGACCGTCGTCACCGGGATCGAGATGTTCCGCAAGCTGCTCGACCAAGGCCAGGCCGGCGACAACGTCGGCGTGCTGCTCCGCGGCATCGAAAAAGAGGGCATCGAGCGCGGCCAAGTCCTGGCCGCCCCGAAGTCGATCAATCCCCACAAGAAGGCCAAGGCCGAGATCTACGTCCTCTCCAAGGACGAGGGCGGCCGCCACACCCCCTTCTTCGACGGCTATCGCCCGCAGTTCTACTTCCGCACCACCGATGTCACCGGGGTGGTGCATCTGCCCAAGGGCGTCGAAATGATCATGCCGGGCGACAACATCAGCGTCGACGTCGACCTGATCGCCCCCATCGCCATGGAGAAGGCCCAGCGCTTCGCCATCCGAGAGGGCGGCCGGACCATCGGGGCCGGACGCATCACCGAAATCACGGAGTAAATTATTTCCGTTCAAACGCTTATATCGACGCGCCGAATCTCCCGAGCTTCACGCGTCGTCTTTCCACTCACCATAGGGGTGTAGCTCAATTGGTAGAGTAGCGGTCTCCAAAACCGTTGGTTGGGGGTTCGATTCCCTCCGCCCCTGCCACCTTCCAAATCCATGAATAATCCATTCCGCAGCACGCGCATCTTCGTCGGGGAGATGGTGGGCGAGCTTCAGAAGGCAACCTGGCCCACCCGGACCGAGTTGCGCGATTCCACCATCGTGGTTATTCTGGCCGTGGTGCTTCTTGGGCTCTTCACGAGCATCAGCGACTTCTCGCTCCTCGAGATCGTGAACCTCTTCACCGCCTGGGTCAGCTAAATCACGCGCCTGCCATGTCCGCCCCAACCTCCGCCCCTCCCGGCACCCAGTGGTTCGCCCTGCACACCCTCTCCGGACAGGAGAACAAGGTGAAGCAGTACATCGAGCGCTTTCGGACCGCCGAGGAGCTGGACGACTCCATTTTCGAGGTGCTGCTCCCGACCGAGGTCGTTTCGGAGGTCAAAAACGGCAAGAAGTCGACCAAGGTCCGCAAGCTCTATCCCGGCTACGTCTTCATCCAGATGCTTCTGTTCGATGAGGAGAAGAAGCTCATCAACAAGCCCTGGTATTTCGTGAAGGAAGTCGCCGGCGTGATCGGCTTCGTGGGCGGCGAGCATCCCGCCCCGCTGCGGCAGTCCGAGATCGACGAGATCCGCGCCCGGATCGAGGCGGCCAATGGCAAGGAAGTGCCGAAGGTGCAGTACGCCGTCGGCGAAGAGGTGAAGATCAATGACGGGCCCTTCGCCAATCTCACCGGCCGGATCGACGAGATCGATCCCGACCGCGGCAAGCTCCGCGTTTCCGTCTCCATCTTCGGCCGGTTCACGCCCGTCGAACTCGAATACTGGCAGGTCCAGCGTTCGACCGAATAACTCCCCACCACTTTCCATGGCCAAAAAGATCCAAGGCTACATTCGCCTTCAGCTCCCCGCCGGCGCGGCCAATCCCGCGCCGCCGGTCGGTCCCGCGCTTGGCGCCCAGGGCGTCAACATCATGGCATTCTGCAAGGAGTTCAATGCCAAGACCAAGGACCAGAACGGCATGATCCTTCCGGTGATCATCACCGTCTTTGCCGACAAGAGCTTCACCTTCATCCTCAAGTCGCCGCCCGCCTCGGTGCTGCTGAAGAAAGCGGCGAACATCGCCAGCGGCTCGGCCAAGCCCAACCAGGACAAGGTTGGGAAGGTCACCCGCCAGCAGCTGCTCGAGATCTACCGGCTGAAGCAAAAGGATCTCAACGCCAAGAGCGAAGAAGCGGGCATCCGCATCATCGCCGGCACGGCCCGCAATATGGGCATCGAGGTCATCGATTGATTTTCGTCAAAACCTAAAACTCGCCGCGGGAGTCCCCCCAGGGACGTTCGCACCGCAAGGAGTCAAAATGGAAAAACACAGCAAACGCTACCGTAGCGCCCTCCAGGGCGCCGATCTCGCCAAGGACTACCCGCTCAAGGAAGCGGTGGAAGTCCTGGCCAAGTTCCCGCAGGCGAAATTCGACGAGACCGTCGAGCTCGCCCTCCGCCTCGGAGTCGACCCGACCGCCGGCGACCAGATGGTCCGCGGCACGACGCCGCTGCCGAATGGCTCGGGCAAGAAGGTGCGCGTCCTGGTCTTCACCGACAACCCGACGGCCGCCCTGGCCGCCGGGGCCGATCACGCGGGCCTGCAGGATCTCATGGCCAAGATCAACGAGGGCTGGCTGGATTTCGACGTCGCCATCGCCACGACCGAGGCGATGAAGACCGTCCGGACGATCGCCCGCGTCCTCGGGCCCAAGGGCCTGATGCCCAATCCGAAGAGCGGGACCGTCACCGACGATCTCGCCGCCGGCATCAAGGCCGTCAAGGCCGGCCGGGTCGAGTTCAAGATGGACAAGACCGGCAACATCGGCGTCGGGATCGGCAAGCGGTCCTTCACCACCGCCCAGATCCTCGAGAATGTCCAGGCGGTGCTGGACGCCATCGGCAAGGCCAAGCCCGCCTCCTTCAAGGGCCATTATATCAAGACCGTGGTGCTCTCCTCCTCGCAGAGCCCGGCGGTGCGCGTCGCGGCGACGGAATACAGCCAATACTAACCGGAGGCCCCGAACCATGAGAGCCGAAAAGCAATATCTTATCGCCGAGATCGACAGCTATCTCAAGAAGTCCGACTACCTGATCCTGGCCAACTTCACCGGCGCGACCGTCGCCGACGTCGCCGACCTGCGGGGAAAGCTCGCGGCCGAGAAGGCCGAATTCCACGTGGTGAAGAACAGCTCGCTGCGGGTCGCGGCCAAGGCCCTGGGCCTACCCGACCTCGACGGCGCGCTGACCGGCCCGACGGCCGTCGTGGTCGGGGGCAAGAACGCCGCCGGCGTCGCCAAGGTCCTCAAGCAGTTCTTCAAGGACAAGCAGAAGGTCGAGGTCAAGGCGGGCGTCCTCAGCCGGAAGCTGATCACCTCGAAGCAGGTCGAGCAGCTGGCCGACATGCCTTCGCTGGAGGTCCTGCGCAGCCAGTTCCTCGGCCTGCTCAACCAGCCCGCGGGCATGTTCGTCCGCGTCATCAACGCCGCGCCGCAGGGCCTCGTCAACGTGCTGCAGGCGAAGGCGAAAGCCGGGGCCTAGCAGCCCTGGGCGCAGCCGAGGGGCGGCGCCGCCGATCCATCCAACTTTTTTAAGACCGCACAACCATCAAAGCAGCCGGCTAGGAGACACGTCTCTTAAACGCGCCCCCACGGGACCGCTAGCCGGCGCAGGAAAAGTACCATGAGCAACATCACCAAGGATCAAGTCATCGACTGGCTCTCCAGCCAGTCCGTTCTGGAAATCTCGGGCCTGGTCAAGGACCTCGAGGCCAAGTGGGGCGTGTCCGCCGCCGCTCCCGCCGCCGCCGCCGCCGCCGCGCCCGCGGGCGGGGCCGCCCCGGCCGCCGCCGCCGAGGAGAAGACCGAATTCACGGTCATGCTCGTCGCCTTCGGCGAAAACAAGATCGGCGCCATCAAGGAAGTCCGCGCCATCACCGGCCTGGGCCTCAAGGAAGCCAAGGACCTCGTCGAAGGCGCGCCCAAGGCCGTCAAGGAAGGCGTCAACAAGGCCGAAGCCGAAGAGATCAAGAAAAAGCTCGAGGCCGTTGGAGCCAAGGTGGAACTGAAGTAACCCGATTGGTTACCCGCTTGTCCATCATCCCTGTCAATTGCGGACAGGCCGCCACCCGCGGCGGCCTGTCCTTTGCTATTTTTCCGTTTCTCCGTTCGTTCGCGCTCAGCTCCCGCTGAGCGCCGCCCGCGTTCCTCTCCGTCCTCGCTCCCGCCAGTCCCACTCCCATGGCCGATCGCACTCAAACCGACCGCATTAATTTCGGCAGGCTCCGCGAAGTCATCCAGCCGCCGAATCTGATCGAGATCCAGATCAATTCCTACCTGGACTTCCTGCAAAAGGGCGTGCCCGAAAAGCAGCGCAAACCCCAGGGCCTGGAGGCGGTCTTCCGCGAGGTGTTCCCGATCCAGTCCTATGACGAGCGGCTGACGCTCGAGTATGTCTCCTACACGCTGGGCAACGCGAAGAACTCGGAGATCGAGTGCATCCGCGAGGGCATCACCTATTCGGTGCCGCTCTACGTCAAGCTGCGCCTGCGCGAGGAAGACTTCATCAAGGACGAGGACATCTACATGGGCGAGATCCCGATGGTGACCGAGCGCGGCTCCTTCATCATCAACGGCGCGGAGCGCGTCGTCGTCTCCCAGCTCCACCGCTCGCCCGGCATCGCCTTTGAGGTCACGCCCCACCCGAACGGCAAGCTGCTCCACTCCTTCCGCATCATTCCCGACCGCGGGACCTGGCTTGAGGTGCAGTTCGACAACAACGACCTGCTCTACGTCTACCTCGACCGCCGCCGCCGCCGCCGCAAGTTTCTCATCACCACGCTGCTCCGGGCCATCGGCTACAGCGCCGACGTGGACATCCTCAATCTCTTCTATGAGATCAAGGACCTCAAGGTCTCCAAGGCGCTGGACATGGAGAATGTCAGCACCCTCGTGCTGGTCGAGGACGCGATCGACGCCCAGAAGGGCGTCGTGCTGGCGCGGGCCTTTGAGCCGCTGACCAAGCAGATCGTGCGCACGTTTGAGAAGCACGAGATCGCCTCGATCCGCGTGATCGACACCGCCCTGGACGAGGGCGCGCTCATCCGCGCGCTGAAGAAGGACCCCACCCGCAACGAGGAGGAGGCCCTGAAGGAAATCTACAAGCGGCTGCGTCCCGGCGAGCCGCCGACCACCGCCAACGCCAAGGCGCTGCTCAAGCGCCTCTTCTTCGACCCGAAGCGCTACGACCTCGGCCGGGTCGGCCGCTACAAGGTCAACCAGAAGCTCGGCCTCAAGACCGAGCTGGAGCAGCGCATCCTCGAGAGCGGCGACATCGTCGCCGCCACCAAGTACCTCGTCCGCCTGAAGAAGGGGGAGGGCGTCGTCGACGACATCGATCACCTCGGCAGCCGCCGCGTCCGCACCGTCGGCGAGCTGCTGGCGAACCAGTGCCGGGTGGGCCTGTCCCGCACCGAGCGCCTGGTGCGCGAGCGCATGACCATGTACGACCAGAGCGTCGACTCGATCACGCCGCAGAAGCTGATCAACCCGAAGGCCCTGACGACCGTGATCCGCGATTTCTTCGCCCGGAGCCAGCTCTCGCAGTTCATGGACCAGATCAATCCGCTGGCCGAGGTGACGCACAAGCGCCGCCTGTCCGCCCTCGGGCCCGGCGGCCTCAACCGCGAGCGCGCGGGCTTTGAGGTTCGCGACGTCCACCCGTCGCACTACGGGCGCATCTGCCCGATCGAGACGCCCGAGGGGCCGAACATCGGCCTGATCAACTCCCTCTCGACCTATGCCCGGGTCAATGAGTTCGGCTTCATCGAGACGCCCTACCGGACGGTCAAGGACGGCCGCGCCACCGACAAGATCGACTATCTCACCGCCGACCAGGAGGAGGCGAAGGTCATCGCCCAGGCCAATTCCGAGATCGACGACAAGGGCCATTTCGTCGGCAAGGTCACCGTCCGCAAGGACGGGGAATTCCTCGAGGTCAGCGCCACCGAGGTGGACTACATGGACGTCTCGCCCAAGCAGGTCATCTCGATCGCGGCGGGCATGATCCCCTTCCTCGAGCATGACGACGCCAACCGGGCGCTCATGGGCTCGAACATGCAGCGCCAGGGCGTGCCGCTGCTCCAGGCCGAGGCCCCCTTCGTCGGCACCGGCATCGAGGAGCGGGTCGCGCGCGACTCCAAGATCGTGGTGGTCGCCGAGGACGCGGGAGTCGTCGCCTCCGTCGACGCCAAGCGGATCGTCGTGACCAAGGACGGCGAGATGCCCCGCCACATCCGCCACGACCCGAAGAACCACGTCTACGTCTACGAGCTGCGCAAGTTCATGCGCTCGAACGCCGGCACCTGCTTCAACCAGAAGCCGATCGTCCGCCGCGGCCAGAAGATCAAGCTGGGCGAGATCATCGCCGACGGCCCCTCGACCGACCGCGGCGAGATGGCCCTGGGCCGCAACGTCCTCGTGGCGTTCATGCCCTGGAACGGCTACAACTTCGAGGACGCGATCCTCATCTCCGAGAAGGTCCTGAAGGAGGACATCTTCACCTCGATCCACATCCAGGAGTTCGAGGTCACCGCCCGCGACACCAAGCTCGGGCC
>Ga0302326_10001672_pt1 | contig 55882 bp, 49 predicted proteins | sample Palsa_T0_3_FD_202264 | JGI IMG/M metagenome (GOLD analysis project Ga0302326, IMG submission 202264) | Peat permafrost microbial communities from Stordalen Mire near Abisko, Sweden - Palsa_T0_3 | ecosystem: Environmental > Terrestrial > Soil > Palsa > Peat permafrost | place: Sweden: Abisko...
GCTTGAACGGACGCCGCTGCCAACATCCCGGCCAGCGCTACCGTCATGCAAAGTGATCCAATCGCTTTCAAATCTTCCCCCACACACGTATTCTCGCCGCTCGGGCCGCATCTGCCGTGCTTCCAAACGATTCCTGCCAAGGTACCCGCAGTTGGATTGTTCAAAGCGTCATTTGGATGCACGCCAGCGGGAGAAACGGGGAAGCGTGGAATCCGGATTGAAACGGTTAATCTGGTGCTTTCTGCTGCTGTTTCTCGAGGTGCCGGGCGTGTCTCTTCTGCAAATAGCCGTGAATATCCGGCCAAAACTCCTTCAGCTCATTTCCAAAGGCGTCGAGACCCATTTGCACTCCCCAACCTGAGAGACTCGACGAGAAACTGCGATCTGCGGCGGGATAGTAGACGTTGGAAATAGCAATCGCCGTTGCGTTGCCGGCAAACTCGGGAACGTTGAACATGTGAGCCCCGGAGTCTCTTCGAGCAATGAAAATTCGGTCGATGGCGTAGGCAAAGCGGTGCGCGTGCGAACCCCTGCCCAATCGATAGTAGCGGGGATCGATTTTCAGTATCGTGGGGTAAACGCCCCCCACCATGATATTGCCATCCACCTGATCGGCGAAAGCCGCTCCATACCGCTTCGCGTATCCCTCCATTCCCTGTCCGAACGCCGGAGAGGAATCTTCCGCTTGCCGAATGCCTGCGACGATGCCAACGATCGTGAATTCGTAGGGGTCGAAGGAGCCCTTAGCTGCCATGGCAAACTTCTCTTTCCAGGAGACTGGCGGCACCTGCGACTGACCATCCACCGTCAAGTAGTTCGGCATCACGTAAAACATCCGGTCGTCCTTCTTCTTCGTACCTGCCTGGACCGGGCTTTTTGGATCCTGAGAATTACTCTGGGCAGAGGGTTGGTCTCCGGCTTTATCTTGCCCCGAAGAGCTCGTCACCGATGATTGGGCGGACTGTGGAGGGTCCGATGTTTGAGCCGACGGGGCGCTTTGACCTGCGCTAAAAGCCCAAGAGGATAGGATCGACACGGTCAGAAGGCCTACACGCGCTGAATAGCTCAGTTTCGAAATGATGATAGCTCCAGGTTCGGTTGATTAAGATGTCGCCGAGGCGATATTGGCAGCTCACTCTTGGTCCGCAAGATTCTACCGTCCGTTCCTCCGCTTGCTTCGGATGATTTCCGCGCTCCTGATCGCGCTGAACGCGAGGGACATCCCTCCCCACTCTACCAGTTAAGATGCAGTTGGGGGCGAACAGGCCGTCGAGGCCGAGCGTTTCCAGCGCGCGCAAGGTATGGTTACAGGATTCTTTCGTGAGTGTAGCCGTTCGCGCCGAGAGCTGAGATCAATTCCGCGATGTGCTCTGGACCACGCGTCTCCATCGTGATATCGATCGCGGTGTCTCCCAGATTCACGTTGTGGTAGGCGCGGTCGTAAGAAGTCTCAACAATATTGGCGCGGTGCTGGGCGAGAATGCCGGTGAGGCGGTGCAGGGCTCCCGGATAATCGGGGAGGTGCACGCGCAGGCGGACCAGGCGACCATCCTTGACCAAGCCGCGTTCGATGATGCGAGCCAGCAACGTCACATCGATATTGCCGCCACTCACGATAGCGACAATCTTCTTGCCGGCGTTGTCGCCGGCCTTTGAGTCACCCATCATTGGAATTCGCTGATTGACCAGCGCGGCCAGCGCGGCGGCGCCAGCTCCTTCAGCAAGAGTCTTTTCTCTTTCCAGCAGCAGCAAAACGGCGTTGGCAATCTCTTCTTCCTCGACCGTGACAACATCGTCCACATATTTCTGGATCAGCGGCAGAGTCAACTCGCCCGCGCGCCTCACCGCGATTCCATCCGCAATGGTCACGGCCGAAGGCAAGGTAACAGGTTTACCCTCAGACAGAGCGACTTTCACCGAAGGCAGCCGCGCAGGTTGAACTCCAATGACTTGGATTTTCGGATTGGTTTCTTTCAGTGCACAACCGACGCCGCCGATCAGCCCACCGCCGCCGATGGGGACCACGACTACTTCAAGATCGGGATGCTGCTCCAGCAACTCGAGCCCCAGAGTTCCCTGTCCGGCAATGACCGCATCGTCGTTGAAAGCGTGCACAAAGGTGAGATGGTCTTGCGCGCTGAGACGCAACGCCTCTTCGTAGGCCTCGTCGTAATTCGCTCCGTGCAGAACGACTTCGCCGCCATAACCGCGCGTGGCTGACACCTTGATCAACGGAGTCGCCAGCGGCATTACGATTCTCGCTCGGATGCCCAGATTCGAGGCGTGGTAGGCGACGGCCTGTGCGTGGTTCCCCGCCGAGGCTGCAATGACTCCCTGGGAACGCTCTTCCGCAGTGAGACTTAGAAGTTTGTTGAGCGCACCCCTTTCTTTGTAAGCGCCTGTCCTCTGGCGGTTCTCAAGTTTGAGATAGATGGCGTCGCCGGTGAGCTCGGAGAAGGTTTCAGAACGCGTGCAGGGCGAGACATAGATTGCTTTGCGAATCCGGCCCAGGGCAGATTGGATGTCGGAGAGTGTAAGCATAGAGAACTAACTGCCTGACACGGGACTCACCATCTTAACCGCAGCTCGAGGAAATATGGATCGTTTCACGATACAGGAAGGCCCGAGGGACCTTCTGGAATCCCGTCGCGACCCATGCAGAAAAATCCATCCGTAACATCGAAATTCACGATTGTACTTTGAGTGGCCTTTCAGGTTAGACCAGTAATATGGGGGAAAGTCGCCTCACATTCTCGAGCGATCATGATGCCTGTGGCGTCGGGTTTATCGCGCAGCTGGGTGGACCCGCATCTCATGCAGTGGTGGAGCGTGGGCTCAGCGCACTGAAGCGCCTGGCCCATCGCGGCGGAGTAGACGCGGATGGCCGCAGCGGCGATGGTGCGGGAGTGCTCGTTGGCATTCCGAAGGCATTCTTCCGCAAGACTGCTCGCGCCGACGGAATCGAATTGCCTGACGAATTCGGCATTGCCATGGTGTTTCTTCAGCCTGGCCAGGAAACTCAGGCGGTTGACTCGATTCGAGAGGCAGTGGAAAGCTTTGATCTTTCCTTCCTCGGCTGGCGCACCGTACCTACCGATCCCTCGATTCTTGGACCACGCTCACGTGATTCCCTACCCCTTGTACGGCAATGCTTCGTCGCGCCTCGCACTTCCCGTCTAAAGAGCTCCAGTTGCGAATCACGCGACTTCGAATTGCAACTTTTCCGGCTGCGCCAGAAGCTCGAAGCGGTGAGCGATTCCATTTACTATTGCTCTCTGTCGGCGAGAACCATCGTCTACAAGGGGCTGCTTACTCCAGAGCAGCTCGCTCCTTTTTATCTCGATCTAAGCGATCCTGACTTCGAGAGTTCGTTTGTGGTGTTTCACCAACGCTATTCCACGAATACCCAGCCCAGTTGGTCTCTTGCGCAACCGTTTCGCTTTGTGGCGCACAACGGAGAGATCAACACCATCAGCAGCAACCGCCGCTGGTTTCAGGCTCGGGCGGCGACGCTGCGCAGCCAACTTCGCTTAGCGGACGATGCGAAGCTTCTGCAGCCGGGAATGAGCGACTCCGCCAGCTTTGACAATGCTTTGGAAGCTTTGGTGCGCAGTGGATCGAGCATCGCGGAATCAGCATTGCGCCTGGTTGCGCCGGCTTGGGAGCATGATACGAAGCTGGACGCGGGGTTGCGCCAATTCCTCGCCAGCAACGCGCCTGTGCAGGAACCATGGGACGGTCCAGCTGCTTTGATCTTCACCGACGGCCACATGGTCGGCGCCAAGCTCGACCGCAACGGGCTGCGCCCCCTGCGCTATACGCTGACCTCGGACGGGCTGCTTATTGTCGGCTCCGAAGTCGGCATTGCGGATCTTTCTGATAAGCAGGTTGTAGAACGGCAGCGGCTTGGCCCGGGCGAAATGTTGATTGCCGATCCGGAGAGCGGAACCTTTTTCCGGCCGGGCGAAATTGCAAGGCTCGTGCATGGCGATGGGGACCGCGCTACGCCAACAATAATTCCGGCGGAGCACAGAGCTGCGCCGATCAGTATCGACGCCAACCGCTTAATGGCGGCCTTCGGTTGGACGGAAGATCAGTTCCGCATGCTCTTTCAGCCGTTGGCGGAAAAAGGGCAAGAAGCGTTGTGGAGCATGGGTGATGACGCGCCTCCCGCGTTCCTGTCGAATCTCCCACGTCCTCTGTGGGACTACTGCAAGCAACGCTTCGCCCAGGTGACCAATCCGCCCATCGATCCGCTGCGCGAGAGCCACGTTATGTCGCTCGATGTGTATCTGGGTAACAATTCGAAGCTAGATTCTCCTTTGCTCGATGCCGGACAGATGGATTCAGTCGCCGCTGCGCTATCGCCGATTCATGGCATCGATTTTAGTTTCGAGGCAGCAGGCGGCATTGACGGCGCACGCCAGGTCTTGTCGAGAATTCGAGAAGACGCTCGCAACGCGGCGTTGCGCGGCTGCGCAATCCTGTTGAGTGATTGCACGGAAGGTGGCAGGAGCACCGATCATGGAGTAAGCCCGAGGCGGGCCGCTCTGCCTGCGCTGCTGGCGGTTTCGGCCGTGTGGCGGGCGATGACCGAAGCGGGCGCCTGGAATGTGCCCCTGATTGTGGAGACTGGTCAGGTCGTCGATACCCATCACGTCGCTCTTCTGGTCGCGGCGGGGGCTAGCGCGGTGCATCCTTATCTCGCCATGAACCTGGCCACCCGCGCTGGAGACAAAGGTCCGGAACGCTACCGCGCCGCCATCGAAAAAGGTCTGCAGAAGGTGCTGGCGCGCATGGGCATCTCCACCATGAGCAGTTACCGGAACAGCCAGATATTCGAAACCATCGGTCTCGATCCGGAAGTGTCCAATGAATTCTTCGAAGATGCCGGCCGGGCGTTGAGCGGTAAATCGCTGGACGACCTGATGCAGGATTGCATCTCTCGCCACAGCGCGGGCTTCGGTTCTTCCTCTGCGGAGTTTCGCGATGCCGGTTTGTATCGCTTCCGTCACAACGGGGAACAACACGCGACCTCGCCTGAGCTAGTGAGGCGCATGCATCGCTATATCAAGTCCCCGACCGAGCAGAACCGTGCGGCCTTGGCTGTTCTCTCTGACGACAGAAAGAACGTTGCGGTGCGGGACCTGCTTGAGATCCGCTTCAGCCAGCCTCTGTCTCTCGACGACGTGGAAAGTGAAGTGTCGCTGCTCAGCCGCTTCAGCACGCAAGCCATGTCGCTCGGCGCGATTTCTCCTGAAGCCCACCAGACTCTCGCGATCGCCATGAACCGCCTCGGAGGACGCAGCAATACTGGTGAAGGCGGTGAAGATCCCAGGATTTATTACGACCGGCCGGAGGCAAACAACCGGGTGAAGCAAGTCGCATCGGCTCGATTTGGCGTGACTGCGGAGTATCTGGTGCACGCGGATGAAATCGAGATCAAGATGGCACAAGGCTCCAAGCCCGGAGAAGGCGGCCAACTGCCTTCCGCGAAAGTTTCTGCTTACATCGCGCGCCTGCGGCACGCCGTCCCGGGCACCTCGCTGATCTCGCCGCCGCCGCACCATGACATTTACAGCATCGAAGACCTGGCGCAGTTAATCTACGATTTGCGGGCTGTGAATCCGAACGCGCGGATCGGGGTCAAGCTGGTTTCAAGTTCGGGAGTTGGCGTGATCGCAACCGGCGTAGCCAAAGCCGGTGCGGACGTGATTACCATCAGCGGTCATGACGGCGGTACGGGAGCATCCCCGCTCACCTCCATCAAGAACACCGGCCTGCCATGGGAGATTGGTTTGCGCGATGCGCATACTGCGCTGGTTCAGGCCGGGCTTCGGGCGCGAGTGAGATTGCGTGTGGATGGCGGCCTGAAGTTTGCTCGTGACGTGGTAGTCGCCGCTCTGCTGGGCGCAGAAGAATTTGGCTTCGGAACATCCGCTTTGCTCGCGATCGGCTGCGTGATGGCGCGGCAATGTCATCTGAATACCTGTCCCGTCGGCATCGCGACGCAGGATGAAACCCTGCGCGCGCGCTTTGCCGGGAGCCCGGAGATGGTGGAAACCTTTTTCCGCGCATTGGCTGCCGACGTCCGCCAATTGCTGGCCGGGATGGGAGCAGGATCGATTGACGAAGTCTTGGGCGCGGTTCATCGCCTGCAGCCTCGCGATCCGGAATCCGAAGAAAGCGTGGCGTCGCTCTTGCGGCCCATTCTTGGGCCGCCCGCGCAATTTCCCTGCCCGCATGAGGATAGCGGCGCGCTTCATCTTGAGCTCAGCCGCGTGGTGGATGATCTGGAATCGCTCTCCACACGGACCTATCGCTTTGCTATCACCAACGAGGATCGAGCCGTGGGCGCGCACTTCAGCGGCGAAGTCCTGCGCCGGATGGGACCGTCGGCTCTGGAGATGAGTGGCGTCGACTGCGAGTTCTTCGGCACCGCGGGGCAGAGTTTTGGTGCGTTCCTCATTTCCGGAGCGAACTTCCGGCTAACTGGGGAAGCCAACGACTACGTCGGCAAAGGCTTGTGCGGCGGCAGTATTGCCGTTACTGGGCAAGCGGCGGCGTCAGAACGCGGCGATGTTCTGGTGGGGAATACGGTTCTATATGGCGCAACCTCCGGCGAGCTATTTGTCGCGGGCCGATCCGGAGAACGATTTGCGGTTCGCAACAGTGGGGCACTCGCGGTGGTCGAAGGCGTAGGCCGACACGGATGCGAATATATGACCGCGGGCGTTGTCGTGATTCTCGGTCCGGCAGGCGTGAATCTGGGAGCGGGCATGACCGGCGGCCTTGCCTACCTTCTGCGCACCGACGTCGAAGGTCGCGCGGGGAGCGATCAGATCAACGACGATCAGACCAACGACGATCAGGTGAATCGGGACTCCGTTCGGTTTTCGACTCTCGCACCTCAAGAGGAGAAGTGGCTGCGCCGCATTCTTCGGCGACATGTGCACCTTACCAGCAGCCCGCGCGCGGCAGATCTACTCTCTCACTCCGCATTGCCACTGCTCCGAGTTGAACCCTTAGCGCCGCCGTGTTCGATTGAAGAAACCTGGGCATCGATCCTTTCGCGGCTCGCAGCCGAGGAAGCACGGACTTACGGCCGCGACAAACTTCTCTCCTCGGAACGACCAGTAGTTCAATGAGCTGGGTTGACCTCATAGCTCAGGATGAGCCCAGGACCATTCTTCTTCAATCCATTCCGCAACCGTACAGGCGTGAAGTCCGCTATAATCTCCGACTAACCAATGGACTTTGATCAGCTCATCACTTTTCTGGAGGTTGCCCGGCAGGGCAGCTTCTCGCGTGCCGGAGAAAAGGTTTTCCGTTCGCAGTCGGCGGTCAGCGCCCAAATTCGCCAACTGGAACAGGAATACGGCGATCGCCTGCTCGACCGGTCGGGCAAAACCGTCAAGTTGACGCCCGCCGGCCAAATCTTCCACGACTACGCCGTGCGACTCAAGAAGCTGCGTGACGAGTCGCTGGTGGCCGTAGCCGACCATGGCCACACGCCGCGCGGGACGCTCCATGTGGGAGCCAACGAAGCTACTTGCCTGCATGTTCTCCCCGAGGTTTTTGGAGAGTACTGCCGCCGCTATCCCGATGTGCAGATTAGCATTTATCGTAATTTCACTTACAAGATCGTCGAGAAATTAGAGAACGGTTCTCTAGATGTGGGCGTCCTCAGCCTGCCCGTTCAATCTCCCAGCTTGAAAGTTCAGGCGATTTATCGCGACCGGCTGATGCTGATGGTGAGCCCCAAGAACCCGTTAGCCAAGATGAAATCTGCAGACATCAGCGAGGTTGTGAAATATCCTCTTCTGCTTCCCAAGACCGGCCATACGCGCCGGCTGCTGGATAAGCTCTTCCGCGAATACAACACCGAACTCAAAGTGAGAATGGAGTTGCCGAGCATCGGCATGATCAAGAGCTTTGTGGCCGCCGATCTCGGTATTTCGCTGATCAGCGCATCCTTCGCGCAGGATGAAGTTGAGGCGGGTAAAGTGAAGCTGGTCGAGCTGGAAGGCGCTGAATTGTGGCGCGAATTAGGACTGGCCTACCGGCGCGACCGCACGCTGTCCGTCGCTACCAAGAGCTTCATCACCGTGGTTCGCCAGCTCTCCGAGTATCTGAAGAAGACCGAAGCTGGAGCGCATCGCTAGAGCTCGCCGTTATCACACCGTCTGGTGCGTTGAGTCTTCTTTCTCGATCGACGGCTTGAGTTCCGCAGTCTTTTTTGGTGTGGTGGTGATCACCACCACGCTCACCAGGACCAAGATTGTTCCGAGGATCGTCCGCGCACCGAGCGCTTCCCCGCCCAGGAAGTATCCCACGAGGACCGCGACCACGGGATTCACATACGCGTAGGTTCCCACCTTCGTGGGCGACTCGTGATGGATGAGCCACACGTACGCTGTGAAGCCCACGATCGATCCGGCCACAACCAGGTAGGCCAATGCCAACCACGCACGCAAGGAAACGGCCTGCACACGGAAGCCACGAAACTCTCCCAACATTGCCGCCGTCAGTGTGAGTAGAACTCCACCGGCGAGCATCTGCGCTCCTGAACTCATGACCTTGGATGCAGGCGCGGGCAGTTTGCGGTTAAGGACCGCCGCCAACGACCAGCTGATGGCGGCCACAAGCAGGGCAATCGCTCCAGAGGTGCTGACCGCAGCCTGGCCAAAGCTTGCCGATCGGCTGACGAGCACCGCGACCCCGCCCATCCCAACCAACAACGCAAATGCCAGCCGAAGCGTGAGTTTCTGCGTGCGCAAAATAAGGATCTCGGCCAGTGCCATGAAGGCTGGGATGGTCGCCAGCATGACCGCGGCAATTCCGGAAGGCACGCGCTGCTCCGCCCAGAAAAGCAGCCCGTAATCCAACACAAAGATCAGCGTGGCCAGCAAAGCCGCCGCGGCCCATTCGCGGCGAGTGGGGGCGGGGGTCCCGCTGGCGCGCATCCATAGGTAAAGCACGATTCCTGCGGCGAAGAAACGCATCCCGGCCAGCAGGAATGGCGGTACTTCCCGCACCCCTACGCGGATCGCAAGAAATGTCGATCCCCATACAAAATAGATAATGGCGAACGCCAGCAGGGTCTTCCAGCGGCGTTGGCGCGGCATAGCTTGCATCAGGATTTATCCTGTTGGGCCTTCAGATGCAAATACCCACTTCAGCTTAGATCAACGGCGGAAAAGCCGGGAAGCAGCCTTCACCCATTAAAACTTTCTATGGGCCCAAAAGATTTTGGAAGCACTCTAACTGGCGGTGAGGAGACTTACTTTTTCAGGCAGGGGTGCTTTCCCGGAAAGACACCTTGAAACGCACGGAACGGCGAAGTGCCAGCTCTGCGGTTTAGAAGGCCCAGCGCAGTAGCGCAGCCCCCACGGTGAGGCCCGCACCCACAGAGGCCATCAGCACCAAACTACCCTTTTTAAGCTTGCCTTGTTCGATGGCCGTATTCATCGCGAGCGGGATGGTGGCTGCAGTGGTGTTGCCGAAGCGATCAATGTTGATGATGACGCCTTCCGGACGGAGACCCAGTCGATCGACCGTGGCGTTTATGATGCGCAGGTTGGCTTGATGGGGAATGAAGGCGTCAATATCGGTACCCTGGAGGCCGTTGCGTTCGAGCAGTTTCAAGCACGCCTCGGTTTGCTTGCGCACGGCAGACTTGAAGACCTGCTGGCCATCCTGATGAACGTAGTGCATCTTTTTATCGACGGTTTCACGAGTCGCTGGATTCAAGCTACCGCCCCCGGGCATGTAGAGCGTGCATCCGCCCGAGCCATCGACTTCGTGGATAAAGTCAATCAGACCAACGGAATCGTCTTCGGCTGGCTCGAGGATCACAGCCCCGGCACCGTCGCCAAAGAGCACGCAAGTGGCGCGATCCGTGTAATCGATGATCGAGGACATTACGTCAGCGCCGATCACCAGGACTTTCTTGTGCGCGCCGGTAGCGACAAATTGCGCTCCCGTCTGCACGGCGTAAATGAAAGCCGAGCAGGCGGCGGAGAGGTCAAATCCCCAAACCCCCTGGGCTCCCAGCTTGTGCTGGACAAGGCACGCCGTGGAGGGAAAGAACATATCGGGCGTGACCGTGCCTACGATAATGGCATCAAGGTCGCTAGGAACCAGTCCGCGCTGCGCGAGCGCTTTCTTAGCGGCTTCGACTGCCAGATCGCTGGTGGCTACTCCTTTGTCAACGATGTGACGTTCCCGTATGCCGACGCGCGTCATGATCCAGTCATTGCTGGTGTCGACCATCTTTTCGAGGTCGGCATTGGTAAGAAGACGGGGCGGCACGTAGGTACCGAGGGCGCTGATCTTAACTCTCGTTGTCGTGCGCAGAGGCTGGCTCAATTCGCTCAATTAGAACTCCTGGGAAAGTCGAACCAGTATTTTGAACGATTGAGGCGGGAATGTCTAACTCGCCTGCCCAGATGCGGCCTCGCGCTCCAGCATCGAAAGTAGAGATCAGAATGGTTAGAGCATCAAGCCGCGCAGCGTTGCTTTTCGTGCTGCACCCATTCGCGAATGAAATTCGGGCAAGAGAGGATACCGAAATCGCGGCCTTCCCCTCCTGTCAGATACGCCAAGGCGACTCGGTCCGCCTCTTCCACCTCCGTCAAGTCGAGCAGCGGCCACAAGGCGCAGTCCAGGGCGGACGCTACGAATTGGTCCAGGTACGTCAAATGGCCACTCGACAAGCGACCTGAGACGCGAATGGTAACGGTAGGGGAGACTGGTCTTGCAGGACTCTCTCTCATAATTTTCTCCAGCGCCTTGACAGAATGTTCTGCCACTTCGTGACTATTGGTGACGGAGTAGTGACGCTTTTCTTGCGTGAAGAGTTGTAAATAGTGTGTAAAGGTTTGCGGGCAGGTGGAAATAAGCCAGGCACCGGCGGCCCACTGCACACGCAAGAGCCCGTTACCGTTGCTTCCTTCCGGACCTGGCGGGGTTGGCGAGAGTACGTCGCGTGAGACCGATGCCTGACCTGAATCATTCTAGCAAAGGCGGGCGGCGATTCCGGCTTCGGGCCTCCGCGATCCTTTGTCGTTCGGCAAAAGGCGTGTGACTTTCGGTGCAAGAAAGACATACGAAAGCCTTCCCTTCTCGATAGAACTTGTCGAACAATAGGATTGCCGGCAGTAGAATTGAACAATCGAGGCCGATACAAGCCTAGACTGCGGAGGAGATTTTCATTCTCATTTGCGACATCCCATGCCCCAGCCGCCTGAACAATTCGATGTGATCCCCCTGCCACAGGCGATCAACGGATACTTCGAACTTTCGATCTATCTGCTTGTGTTAATGGGCTTTGGTACATTAGCCAGCACCGGCGCGCTCGATCTGCCGACTATCTTGCTCGTGGGTACGGCGCTGGCAATCCGCGGGTATCTGTTCGCTGAGAAGCGGCGCGTCGTGATTTCCGAGCGCTGGACGGCTCCTCTCACCATCGCATATTTTGCTTTCTACGCCGGCGATTACCTGCTTTTTTCCCGCAGCTTTTTGGCCGCAACGGTGCACCTGGTGCTCTTCGCCGTGGTGGTGCGCACATTTTCGCTGCGGCGCGATCGCGACTACACGATGCTGGCAGTGCTGGCGTTTCTTATGGTTTTGGCGTCGGCAGTTCTCACCGTCGACAGCGTTTTTCTTTTCTTCTTCGCCGGGTTCATGTTCACCGCCGTGACCACATTTATTTTGATGGAGATGCGGCGTTCCGGGCGAGCCGCGCGATTTCAGGCGCGCCACTCGCGCGACATGCAGGAGCACCGGCATCTGGCTTTCTCCCTGGCGCGGGCGACTCCGGCTTTGGTGCTGATGATACTGGTAGGAGCGGCGGCCGTTTTCTTCCTTCTGCCCCGCATCTCGACCGGCTACCTGGGCGGCTATTCCTTCGGGACAGACTTTTCTACTGGCTTCAGCGACCGGGTACAACTGGGTGAGATAGGGCGGATTCAGCAGTCCGATGCCGTCGTCATGCACGTCCAGATTGATGGAGACCACGAAGGCCGGTACGCCCTGCATTGGCGCGGGGTCGCCCTAGCGGATTTTGACGGCAGGAACTGGTCCAACCCACCCGAGCGAATCGTCTTGGAGCGAGGGCCGGACGGAAACTTCGCCGTGCCCTCCTTCAGTCAGGGAGTGCCGCCCGCATCGCTGGCTCGCGGTCAAGGGCAGCCGGCACCATTGAATCACCTGATTCATTACCGCGTCCTGATGGAGCCTATCGGCACCAACGTTTTTTTTCTCGCTCCCTGGGCCCGCCGGGTGAAGGGAACTTATCGTACGCTGCAGATCGATGGGGGCGGGGCGGTATCTGACCTCGACAGCCAGCGCAGCGTCAGCATTTATGAGGCGGACTCGGATATCTCAACGCCCTCCCCCTCCCAACTTCGCGGAGCAGTGGAGCTTCTTCCGCCATTCGCCTTCACCTATCTCCAACTACCAAAGCTCGATCCACGCATTCCACACTTGGCGGCGCAGATTTCACAGTCTGCTTCCAACAATTACGACCGGGCGGTTGCGATTGAACGCTATTTGAAGACACATTATGGATATACCCTCCAATTGCCGCGCTCGCCGGTCGCCGATCCTCTGGCCGACTTTCTTTTTGAGCGGAAGCAGGGGCATTGCGAGTACTTTGCTTCCTCGATGGCCGTGATGCTGCGAACCTTGCGCATTCCAGCCCGCGTGGTAAACGGCTTCCGCAGCGATGAATTCAACGACGTCACCGGCAACTATGTGGTCCGGGCCAAGGATGCGCACGCCTGGGTGGAAGCTTATTTCCCGAACTACGGATGGATCACGTTCGATCCCACGCCGGGGGGCGCCATCGGATCACCCCAAGGCTGGGGCCGGGCGATGCTCTACCTGGATGCGGCGTCGTCGTTTTGGCGGGAGTGGGTGATTAGTTACGACTCCTCTCACCAATATGTTCTAGGCCATTCGGTGATGAACAGCACGCGTGGCTCCTGGGAGAGGGTACAGGGTTGGGCTCGGCTGCGCTACGCGCGCTTGCTGGACGTGGCGCGGAAAAGCCAACACGGCGCGGAGCGTGCGCCGGGACGCTGGATCGGCACGGCTACCAGCATTGCGATCCTCCTACTGCTGTTGGCAAATGCTGGCCGTATTGCGCGGTTTATTCGCACCAGCAGGCTGCAGGCACATCCCGAACGATCACCGGATCAGGCTGCCGCAATGTGGTATGAACGGATGGCCCGGAGCATGGCACGGCGCGGGGTGGCAAAATCCAGAACGCAGACGGCGCAGGAATTTGTGTTGATCATTGAAGACGAGCAGTTGCGAACGAGGGTCGGGCGGTTCACGGACGCATACGAATCGGCACGCTTCGGGAATTCCTCGGAGGACGCGCTGCGACTGCCGGAGTTGTACGAAGAGGTCGAACTGGCGATGCGCAAGTAACTTTGTGCCTTCGCAATTGCGTTCTCGTAGTCAGCGCGACTTGTAGTCAGCCCGAAAAAAGCGAACTAGAAGTGCCAGATCACGCCGCCGCCGACGAAGTAATTGTGTTGGCGGGTCTTGCCGGTATCGGCTAAGGGCAGATCCGGCGTACCAGACCAGAAGTCGCGGACCTCGCCACGAATGCTGAAACGATGATAGACCCGGACATCCAAACCCACTCCACCTTGAATAACCCCTGAAGTAGTCGAGGTGCCCGGGTTGGGGCCACCCTGGTAGATAAGCTGACTGTCTTCGCTGAAATGTGCGAACCCGCCCCCGAAACTGACCCAGGGAGAAACCGCGGTCGCGGGAAAGAGATTCAAACGGACCGATGGAGTGACGAAGATTTGCTTGTATCCGGTGGGGACGACAGCGCTGCCGGAGCCGAGATCTTCATCGAGGTTGAAAACCGCAGGCACTTCTCCCGACACGGCATAGACTGGAGTGCCGAAGAGCTGGCGAGAATAGTTGACTTCGAAGGTGAGCCCTTCGCCGGAGCGAACAAAAGGATTGACCAGGGGTGCATTCGGACCATGAATCCCCTGATCGCTGATGAAAATGCGGCCAATAATACCAGTCAATTCGTTTTTCTCATCCTGGGCCGTCGCGCGTGCGCCCAGAACGGATATAGTTACTGCCAGGACTGCGATCACGGCCTGTTTCCCAGACATTTCCCCTCCAGGATGCGGGACTCATTTTTTTCGGTAACGCCTAGGGTAGCATGAAGCATAAAGTTTTCATCCACAGGTGCTGATTTTTGTGGTGCCCTTGGTCATGCAGCGAGCCAGGGAAGGCTCGCCTCCGCTTTTGAGTCCCCTGTCTGCGATGTTTGCACGGGGCATCCTGCGCTGAAAATGTTAAAATGGCTAGATCGCATGTCCCCGAAAAACCTCACTATCTCCCCTCCCGACGAGAAAACCTCCTGCACTCTGACAAGCGAGCACGCGCAGGTGGCTCGTCCGCAAAAGGTCGGCTTCGTCAGTCTGGGATGCCCTAAGAATCTTGTCGATAGCGAAGTGATGATGGGGCTTCTGGCGCGCGCCGGGGCCGAACTTTCGCCCCGGGCCGAGGACGCGGACGTGATTGTGGTCAATACCTGCTCGTTCATCGAGAGCGCTCAACAGGAGTCGGTCAATACGATCCTCGAGATGGCCGGGCTCAAAAGCTCAGGGCGCGCGAAAAAACTGGTGGTCGCGGGCTGTCTGGTCGAACGCTTTCGCGATGAAATCCGCAAGCGCATTCCCGAAGTCGATGCCGTGGTCGGAACCGGAGAGTTGCAGAACATTCTGGCGGCCACCGGCATTGCCCCGGCTTTGCCGCGGAGCGATTCCCCGTTCGTGGTCTTACCCTCGCGGGCCGAGGGCGACGCTCGGGCCGCGCAGGGCCGATTCTCGCGTGGGCGATGGGATGGCGCGATTGCGGATCTCCCCAATTATCTTTATGACGATGAGACGCCGCGCATCCTGGCTACTCCAAAATCTACGGCTTACATCAAGATCGCGGAGGGTTGCGACCATCCCTGCACGTTTTGCATTATTCCGCAACTGCGAGGGCAGTTTCGCTCGCGGCGGTTCGAGTCGGTGGTCGCGGAAGCCGAGCGTTTGGCGCAGAACGGCGTGCGCGAAATTACTCTGATCGGTCAGGATACGACCTGCTACGGAGAAGATTTCGGCCTGAAGGATGGTCTGGCAATCCTGCTCGAGAAACTGGCACGGATCGAAGACCTGCGCTGGATACGGTTTCTCTATGCCTATCCCAACAAGATCACGGGCAAACTGCTGGAGACCATCGCCTCCTCGGAAAAGATCTGCTCGTACATGGACGTGCCGCTGCAGCATGCTTCCGCCCCGGTGTTGAAGCGCATGAAGCGCGGCGGCGGTGCGGACGTATTTCTACGCTCGATTGGCAAGATGCGCCGCGCAATTCCCGGCTTGACCCTGCGGACGTCGTTTATCGTAGGCTTTCCCGGCGAGAGTGAAAGAGAATTTGAAGAGCTGTGCGAATTCGTGCGCGAAGCCGAGTTCGATTGGATGGGAACTTTCGCCTACTCGGACCAGGAGGGAGCGGACGCATATGGATTGGACAAGAAGCTTTCCGTCCATGAAATCGAGCGGCGGCGCAAGAACCTGATGGGAATCCAGAAGCAGATCAGCAAGAAGAAGAAAAAGGCTCTGGTTGGTCATGAGTTCGATCTGCTGCTGGAGGGCAAATCGGAAGAAACCGACCTGCTGATGGAGGGCCGCACCTCCATGCATGCGCCCGAAATTGACGGCAAAGTCTTTGTAAACGACTTTCCCGAGGACATGGAACCTGCGCCGGGCGAGTTTTACCGCTGCCAGATCACGGATGCGCACGACTATGATCTTGTGGCGAAGATTCTGTAGCCGTCCTTCTCGATTCATTGCTTTGACTCCGCGGAAACGTGGAACATTCCCTGACTATGCCTCGCAAGCGCACTCTAAAACTCCGCTGCCCTATCTGCACGAAAGCCGTGAAGAGCGGCGACGCCGAGTTTCCCTTCTGCAGTGATCGCTGTCGCACGATCGATCTGGGCAAATGGGCGAGCGGCGCGTATGTGATCCCATCGCCGGTCACGGATGCAGACGAGCAGATCCGGGAAAGCACTCCCGAAGATCGGGAAGAAGATTCGTGAAACCTACTCCCGAGCCCGCAGCCGTGGAACCCGGCCGTAGCGCCGGCGGCCCTTCGGCAAACTCGGCTGCGGAATCGCCCGGCCGAACGCCTCTTTGGGCTTCGCTGGTCGCCACTTTCCTGGGTATCGGGCGGCTGCGGCCCGGACCTGGAACATGGGCGGCGGCGGCGACTGCAGTGTTATGGGCGGCATTAGCATCCGCGCTGCCGTCTTCGTTGCGGACGGTCGTTGCTATCGCGTTGGCGTCGCTGGTCACGTTGATCGGTATTCCCGCAGCTACCCGGGTCGCGCGGGCCTCGGGGATAAAAGATCCGCAGTTTGTCGTAATTGATGAGGTTGCGGGTCAACTTGTGGCTCTCATAGCCGTGCCCCTTGCGTGGAAATCTTTTCTGGCGGGCTTTATTCTTTTTCGTGCCTTTGATATCGTCAAGCCGCCACCGGTGAGACAATTGGAGGCAATTCCGGAAGGCGCTGGAATCGTGCTCGACGACCTGGCCGCAGGTCTCTACGCGCTGGGAGCAACGCAACTCTTGTTGTACTTTGGTCTTCTAACATAGTGTTCTTCTGAAGTAGTGTGAGTGTTTTCTTCATGGGATTCTCCGACCGCATCCTGGGCAAAAAAAATGTGAATGGCGGGCCGCACATCGAGTCCGTGTCGCCCGCGCTGGCGCTGGCTGGAGGCGAAGTCCGAATCGCTGGTTCGGGATTGCGTCCGCCACAATACCAGCGTCCGCACGTGCAGTTTGGCGAAGTCGAGGGAGGAGTGGTGGTCAGTGCGGATTCGTTTCTCGTCGCCCGCGTTCCCCCGGGCGCGATTTCAGGTCCGGTGGTCGTGGCCACCGACGGTCACGTCAGCAACGCGCACACGGTGAAGGTGGCCGTGCCCATTGCTGAGAATCTGCATCCCGTCACCAACCCGGCTATCGATGCTCAAGGTAACATCTACGCGACTTTCTCTGGCTCGCGCGGGCAAAAGGTTCCGATCGCGATCTTCAAAATCGATACCAATTACACCGTGAAGCCATTCGTGGCGGAGATGATGAACGCAACCTCCATCGCCTTCGATCGCGAGGGGCAAATGTATGTCTCGTCTCGTCACGACGGCGCGGTCTATCGCGTGGCGCCGAATGGAACCATGACCACGTATGCCGAGGGGATGGGAATCGCAACGGGGATCGCGTTCGACAGGAATCAGAATCTCTATGTAGGCGACCGCAGTGGCACCATCTTCAAGATTGGCCGCGATCAACAGGTATTCGTGTTCGCCACTCTGGAGGCGAGCGTTTCCGCCTACCACCTGGCCTTCGGTCCGCTGGGCGACTTGTTTGTAACGGGGCCTACCACATCGAGCTTCGACTGCGTGTACCGGATCGATCCGCAGGGAACAGTCCACACGTTCTTCCGCGGCTTGGGACGTCCGCAGGGCCTTGCTTTCGATTCGACCGGAAATCTTTACGTGGCCGCCTCGCTCTCCGGCAAGCGCGGCATTGTAAAGATCATGCCCGACGGAAAGGCCGGCCTTGAGGTGGCGGGCCACGGTCTGGTGGGACTCGCCTTTGCGCCTGGACGAAGCGTGATTCTCGCCACCACGGACGCGGTACATCATCTCTCGTGGAATATTCCGGGGTTATCTCTGCTACCGGATTAGCCAAGGGCAGTTCTCAGTTCTCAGTTCTCAGTTCTTAGAAAACCCGACCTGCCTTGCTGAGAACTGAGAACTGCCTTTTCATTTACACTTCTAGCGGTGAACGCTGAGATCATTGCGGTTGGCTCCGAACTGCTGACGCCCTTCCGCATGGATACGAATTCTCTCTATCTCACCGAGCAGGTCAACCAACTCGGCGTTGAGGTGACTTTCAAGGGCATCGTAGGCGATGATCTCAAACGCCTGGTCGAGGCCGCACAGCACGCATTGTTTCGCTCGGAAATCGTAATCTTCAGCGGCGGTCTAGGTCCCACCGAAGACGATCTCACCCGCGAGGCCGTCGCCGAGGCGCTGGGCGTTCCCTTGCGGCGCGATGAAGGCATGCTCGCCCGCATCGAGCAACGTTTCGCGGCGCGTGGCTGGAAGATGTCCCCCAACAACGCCAAGCAGGCGGATGTGCTCGAGGGTGCGGCCGTGCTGCCCAATCCCAATGGGACCGCGCCGGGACAATGGCTGAGCGGCAAGTTCGACGGGCGCGAGCGCATCGTCATACTCTTGCCCGGGCCGCCGCACGAATTGAAGGCACTGTTCGAGGCGGAGTGCCGGGAACGGCTGCGCGCGAAACTTCCTCCGGCGTTTCTGGCAACGCGCATATTGAAGGTTGCCATGCTGGGCGAATCTCTTGTAGACGCGCGCGTGGCGCCGATCTACAAGCGATATTCCGATGTGCAAACAACTATTTTGGCAGGAGCGGGAGAAATCCAGCTCCATTTCAAGTCGCGCGCCGACACCATGGAAGCGGCCCAGGCCCGTGTGGATGAAGCGGCCGATGCCGTCGAAGAAGAACTGGACGATGCGGTGTACTCGCGGGACGGCCAGTCGCTCGAGCAAATCGTTGGCTACTGGCTGCAGATGCGCAACGCCACGCTGGCCGTCGCGGAATCGTGCACCGGCGGTCTGTTGGGCGAACGTATCACATCGGTAAGCGGCAGTTCGCGTTACTTCGCCGGTGGCGCTATCGTCTACGCCAATGCCGTGAAAACCGAACTGGCAGGTGTACCGGCCGACATGATCGAGCGCCATGGCGCGGTCAGTCGCGAAGTAGCCGCGGCTCTGGCGGAAGGCATCCGTTATCGTTGCGAGGCAACGCTCGGAGTCGGCATCACAGGCGTGGCGGGACCCTCCGGAGGAACGCCGGAGAAACCTGTGGGATTAGTCTTTCACGCGTTGGCCAGCGACGGGGGAACGGAAGTGATCGAGCGCAATTTTCCCGGCGATCGCAAGCGCATCCGCTGGTTTGCGACCACGCTCGCGTTGGATATGGTGCGAAAGAAGTTGATGTGAAGAGAAAGCCGCTAGCTCCTATGCTTCTAGCGGCTAGCTTAACCCAAGAGGCAAGAGCTAGGAGCTAGAAGCCGAATTGATGCGAGTATTCGTTGCCGTCGACATCGACGATGCTATCCGTGGTAGAGTAACCCGCTTCCTCGACGGTGTACGCGGATTTGCCCCGGACGCGCGCTGGGTGCGGCCCGAGTCGTTGCACGTCACTCTTAAGTTTATCGGCGAAAAATCTGCGGAAGAGGTCGAGGAAATCAAGGAGGAACTTGAAACCATTTCTGATGACGCATTCGAAATGACCTTTGGGGGCTGTGGATTTTTTCCGAATCCGCGGGCGCCGCGGGTGTTCTGGATCGGAATCGAGGGAGGACCGAAGCTGACTTCCCTGGCCGCAGTGGTCGATGAAAAGCTCGCGCGGCAAGACATCCCGAAGGAAGAGCACGCTTACACTCCGCATCTGACGCTGGCGCGGGGCGCCGGAGGCTCTGGTTCGCCACGCAGGCTAAAGCATGACCATCGAAACAGCGCCTTTCAGCACCTGCAGGAAAAACTGGCGGCTCTGCCTGCGCCGGATTTTGGTACCATGACGGCCCGCGAGTTTTTTCTGTACCAAAGCCAGACTTCGCCGGGCGGAGCGCGGTACACGAAGCTGGCCTCATTTGGTCTGCGTTAGCGGCGTACACGCACATTCAATGTCCGGAACATTACTGATTGCCGTCGTCAGCTACCTGTTGGGCTCGATTCCTTTCGGGTATCTGCTGGTTCGCATCTTTCGCGGAGAAGATGTTCGGAAAAGTGGCAGCGGAAATATCGGCGCAACCAATGTTTCCCGCAAGTCGCCTTTACTGGGAGCGCTCACCTTGCTGCTGGATGCGCTCAAAGGAGCCGCGGCAGTTTGGCTGACCTGCTTTCTCTCCGGTCGCACGGCAGCCAATCTCCCCTATCAAGCGATGTCGATGGCCGCGCTGTCTGCAATTCTCGGCCACATGTTTCCCCCGTGGCTGAAATTTCGCGGTGGCAAAGGCGTGGCTACAGGCCTGGGCTCGTTCCTGATGATTGCCCCGAAGGCCGTTCTGATAGCCGTGGGCTTCTTTATCGCAGTCGTACTTATCTCTCGCTATGTGTCCCTCGGTTCGATAATCGCCGTTGCTTCTTTCCCTCTGCTGGTTTACGAAATGCAGGAGTATGGTCGAGCGCCGATTGCGCTGGCATCCATAGCCGCCGCGTCCCTGCTCATTATAGCCAGGCATCACGAAAATATGCGGCGATTGCTGGCCGGCACCGAAAGCCGCCTGGGAGCAAAGCGCGCATGAGCGAGATCGCGATCCTCGGGGCGGGCGCCTGGGGTACGGCGCTGTCGATTGTTCTGGGGCGCAAAGACCTGGGGCGCAAAGACAAAGACATGCACCGAATTCGTCTCTGGGCACACGAGCCGGAAATCTGCGACGCCATCGCATGGCATCGCGTCAACGAGAAGTTTCTTCCCGGCCAAACGATTCCGCCCTGCGTGACGCCACACCATAATCTCGCGGAGACGATCGAAGGCGCGTCCATCCTGATCAGCGCGATGCCATCGCAACATTGCCGCCGCGTCTTTGAGCAACTGCAGCCTCACCTGCGCGCCGAGACCATGTTTGTGAGTGCGACTAAAGGATTGGAAGAAAACTCCATGCTGCGCATGACCGAGGTGATCGCACAGGTGGCGAAGAGCGACCGCATACCAACGCCACGGATAGGAGCGCTCAGCGGACCTTCTTTCGCACTGGAAGCGGCCCGCGGCGATCCTACGGCAATCGCCATCGCCTCCCACGATAAGGACCTCGCGCTCTCCATCCAACGGGAATTCAGCCATGTCAGTTTTCGCGTTTACACTAACGGAGACCCGATCGGCGTGGAGCTCGGCGGCGCGCTGAAAAATATCATCGCAATTGCCGCCGGAATCTGCGCCGGCCTTGGCCTGGGACACAATTCCATCGCGGCGCTCATCACTCGCGGTCTGGCGGAGATGACGCGCCTCGTGGTCGCTTGCGGAGGCAAAGCAGAAACCATGGCGGGACTGGCCGGGCTTGGTGACCTGGTGCTGACCTGCACCGGCGGCCTGTCGCGCAACCGCGGCGTGGGCGTCGAACTGGGACGCGGACGGAAGCTACCGGAGATCCTGGCGCAGATGCACGGCGCCGTTGCCGAAGGAGTCTTCACGACGACAGCCGCAGTGGGACTGGCTCGTGCTCGCGGTGTCGACATGCCGATTACGGAACAGATGTATGCCATTCTCCACGAAGGCAAAGCTCCCCGCGATGCCATTCATGAACTGATGACTCGCAGAAGCAAGAGTGAAACGCTCACGATCTGAAGCGCCCGAAATCCCTGTCTTTGCTTGCCAAACCCGCGCCACACCTGCGTTTTCACTGGTACTTTGGTAACGGCGACGCTTCATGCTTTTCGCGCCTGAGCACTTCTTCCAAATTAGAATCTATGCATACCTGTGAAATTCGCCGCCACTTCGATCGACGGCGCTTCCGAACCGATTCAGGGGAGCGACTCGTCCTCCACAGCGCCTAATCGGGCGCGCATTCCCATTCTCTATGTGATTCTCGGCGTGCTACTGGTAATCAGCATCGTCCCCATGTACTTTTACTCCGCACAGGTGGAGGCTATTAACCGGGACCGGCTGAAAACCAACGAGATGCTGCTGCAGAATACGGTGACGCGGTCGCTGGCCGACGATCTCTCGCAGCACGAGCATTCGCTGCGCATGATGCTGGCCAATCTTTCTTCGGCCATTCAGGTGGCGAGTGGGGGGGACATCGGCAGCAAGAACATTGAGGCGCCAGAGTTGCGCGCACTTCTGGAAAACTTCGTCTCCTCCTCCGGTGAAATCGCATACGCCACTCTGCTCAACTCCGACGCCAAGGGGATCTCCGCAGGCCGCATCGCACCAGACGCCTTTCTGCAGCGCGAGCTGCAGCATGCCTTTGACGCGGCCCGCGACGGTCGCGCCTACAACAGCCAGGCGCTGCAAGTGGGGGACGGAAAGTCATCTCGCACTGTTCTACTGGTGAGCAGTCCTGTCAGCTACGCAGGGCGTTTTCTTGGAATGGTGGGAGCGGTGGTGGATTTGCAGTTTCTGATTCGACGCCTGCAGGAAGTCAGCGGCGGCGGCCTGATTCCTTATGTGGTAGATGCTCAGGGCCGCCTGGTGGCTGCCGGCACTCCACAGTATGTCACCGGCCAGGACATGAAAAGCCTGGAGATCGTTCGTAATTTTGTAGACCAGGGCAACAAAGCGCAGTTGGCTGCGACCAACGAATTTGCCGTTCGTGAGGGCAATAACAGTGTCGAGATGCTCGGTACCTACAGCCCGGTCACCGCATTCGATTGGGCCGTCGTGGTGCAGAAGCCACAGCGCGAGGCTTACAGGGGAGTCTATGAAATGCAGCGCACTGCGCGTCTCCTGGCGCTGCTGGCCGTGCTGCTGAGTATAGGGGTCAGCATTTTCGCCGCGCGTAGAATTACCAACCCCTTGCAGATTCTTACTCAGTCTGGGCGCGCGCTGGCCCGAGGCGATTTTTCGCAGCGCGTTCACCTGCGCAGCCGCACCGAAATCGGAGAACTGGCCGAGACCTTCAACACAATGTCGCAGGAGCTCGAACGGTTCGTCGAAGATCTGAAGCGCGCAGCGGAAGAAAATCGCGCTCTGTTTCTTGGCTCCATTCAGATGCTGGCAGGCGCGGTCGACGAAAAAGATCCCTACACTCGCGGCCACTCCGACCGCGTCACACGCTATTCGCTGATGATTGGCAAGGAAATGAATTTGGACGCTACCTTCATGGAAACGCTCCAGATCTCCGCGCAGCTCCATGACGTGGGCAAGATTGGCATCGAGGATCGCATCCTGAAGAAACCCGGCGCTCTTACCGCGGAAGAGTTTGAGGTCATGAAAACCCACACTACCAAGGGCGCCAACATCCTGCGCCCCGTAACTCAGCTCGCGGAGGTGCTACCGGGCATTGAACTTCACCACGAAGCGCTCGACGGCCGCGGCTACCCTTACGGCCTTAAGGGAGATCAAATTCCGATGTTGGCCCGTGTGATTGCGGTGGCCGATACATTTGACGCTCTGACCACCAACCGCCCTTACCAGCATGCCCACACTCCCGAAGAGGCGTTGAAAATCATCCAGAATCTCGCTGGCAAGCGCCTTCATCCCGACCCCGTGGCAGCATTGCTCGCTGTCTACGGACGTGGCGAGATCCGCATTCAGCGCATCTCGATCAGGCGGCCTGTGACCGCGGATACAACCGCGAACGTTTCCGCGGCAACTCCTGCGCTGCCCGGTGCAGAACTTGCGAGCCTCGAAAGAACCCGCGTTTAACTTCCTGTTCACTCAACCTGTCATTCATCCCGCTGCGCCGGGCAACCGCGCACCCTCGTCTGACCGCTATAATCAAACTTTGGGATTCTCATGATTCAAACTCTGTTCGGCAGTACTGAAGAAAAGAAAACCGGACTCTTCGAGCGCATGAAGCAGGCGGTCACGCGCACCCGCGAGAACCTCGCCGAACGCATTGAAGAGGTCGTCTCTTTCGGCAAGGAAATCGATCGCAACACGCTCGACGATCTTGAAGCCACGCTTATCGGCGCTGATTTGGGCACAACGACGACGCAGGAAGTCCTGGGCAAGCTTCGCGATAAAGCCGACCGCAAGCAGATTAAGGATGTTCAGGAATTGAAGCGCCTTTTGAAAGAAGAGCTGCTCGCGATTCTGAACATGGCGAATGTCAGGCCGCTAAAAACAGTGGAAGGCACTCCCGAGGTTATTCTCGTTGTTGGCGTGAACGGCGCCGGCAAGACCACGACGATCGGCAAGTTATCGCAGGTATTTCGGTCGAGTGGGAAGAGCGTGCTCTTGTGTGCTGCGGATACATTCCGCGCGGCCGCAATCGATCAACTGGAAATCTGGGGGGAGCGCACCGGCACGGAGGTGATCAAAACCAAGCCGGGCGGTGATCCTGCCGCGGTCTTGTTCGATGCCCTGCAGGCCGCCTCGGCGCGGAAGACCGATTACGTCATCGTGGACACCGCCGGACGTCTTCATACCAAAACCAGTCTCATGTCCGAACTGGAGAAAATGCGGCGCACCGCGGATCGCATCATTCCCGGCGCTCCGCACGAGACGCTGCTTGTCATGGATGCGACGACCGGTCAAAATGGCTTGCAGCAGGCCCGCCTGTTCACGCAGTCGGCGGGCGTCACCGGCATCGTGCTCACCAAGCTCGATGGCACTGCGAAGGGCGGCGTAGTGATCGCCATTTCGCGCGAGCTGGGATTGCCGGTCCGGTTTGTGGGCGTGGGCGAGAAAGTCGGCGATCTGTTGCCGTTCGACCCGAAAGAATTTGTGGATTCCCTTTTCGAATAGGGGTACATATGCCAGACGCTGGTAAAGAACGCTCGCGCGTTAGAGTTGTGCTCGACTTCCTGCGCCGGCTGCTCCAAAAGAAATCGCCTCCGCAACCGGGCGACCCTTACGCTTACCAAATGGCGCCAGTGCGACGCGGCCCTAAAGGACGAAGCGGAGCGGCAGTCGTGGAGCCCGAGGACGACTCCTATCGCGCCTTTCAACCCCGGCGGTCATAGAGTCGTTTGCAATCCGCCTTTCGTCGATTGAAAGGACTGTCGTATGAGAATCGATGGCCGACCATCAGACTGACGAACAGTTTCTGCACCGCGCCCTCGAGTTGGCACGCCAGGGTATCGGACTTGCCTCGCCCAATCCTTACGTTGGTGCAATCATCGTTGACCCGCACGGAAGCACCGTGGGCACGGGAGGCTATACCTACGATAGTGTGAAGCACGCCGAAGTTCTCGCGCTCGAACAGGCGGGCGCCAAAGCCCGCGGCGGCACGCTGTACATCAATCTCGAACCGCATGCGCACCAGGGCCGCACGCCTCCGTGCACTGACGCTTTGATTGGCGCTGGAATTCATCGCGTGGTGGCATCCATGCCAGACCCAAATCCCAAGGTGAGCAGGCGCGGTTTTGAAAAGTTGCGTGCGGCGGGCATTCAGGTGGAAGTTGGGGGAATCGAAGCCGAAGCGCGCCAGCTCAACGAGGCCTTCGCGCGTTACATTCGCCACGGCGTGCCGCTGGTGACCCTGAAGGCCGCGATGACGCTCGACGGTAAGATCGCCCCGCCTCCGACGGCGGTATTGAAACGCGAAGCAGGAACTCCTCCTGGCGGATGGATCACAGGCGAAGCGGCGCGTGCGAACGTCCAGCAGCAGCGTCATCAGAGCGATGCGGTTCTGGTGGGAGTGGGAACAATTCTCGTTGACGATCCCGTGCTTACCGATCGCAGCGGAAAGGCGCGGCGGCGTTCGCTGTTGCGCGTTGTGCTGGATTCGCACCTGCGATTGCCTTTGGAGTCGCGTCTGGTGCGGAGCGTGGCGGCCGCGTCTGGCAGGGGAAATGACGTAATCGTCTTCTGTTCCTCCGGCGAACAGAAGAACAAATGTGAACTCGAGGCGCGCGGCATTCGGGTTGAGCAGGTTTCGTCGGACGCCGTAAGCGGCCCTGATCTTCGAGCTGTTCTGCGCCGCCTGGGAGAACTTGAAATAGCCAGCGTGCTGGTTGAAGGCGGAGCGGCAGTAAACGGTGCCGTGCTCGCTTCAAAAGTGGCCGACAAAGTGTTTCTATATTACGCTCCCAGGATTTTGGGGGGCTCGGAATCGATTCCGTTCGCTACTGGCCGGGGCTTTCATCAAATGGAGGAGGCCCCTGAGGTGAGCAATCTCCACCTGCACCGTTTCGGAGAAGACTTCGCGGTGGAAGGATATTTGCGCGATCCGTACGGCGATTTATGATATCCCGTTACCAGTTGAGGTCCTCATGTTTACTGGCATCATTGAAGAAGTAGGACGTGTCGTTAGCATCGAACAGCGCGGCGAGAATCGCCGCGTCACCATTGCTGCCGAGAACTCGCCGAAAGAATTGAAACCTGGCGACAGCGTCGCGGTGAGCGGCGTTTGTTTGACGGCCATCGACATCACGGCGAAATCGTTCTGTGCTGACCTTGCTCCCGAGACCTGGGCGCGAACGTCATTCTCGCGCATGCACGAAGGCGCTCTGGTCAATCTGGAGTTGCCCATGAAGGCAGATGGCCGCTTCGGGGGGCACATCGTGCAAGGCCACGTGGATGGCGTGGGCAAGCTCATTGCCCTGGAGCGCATTGCCGACTCGGAAAACTGGTGGCTGCGGATCAAACTGCCCAGTAACGTAGAGAACTACACAGTCTACAAGGGCTCGATCTCGATTGAGGGGATCAGCCTGACGGTGGCGAAGCTCGATGGCAGAACTTGCACCGTAGCCATCATTCCGCACACGGTTGAGGTGACCAATCTCAAATCACTCAAGCCCGGCGATTCCGTCAATCTGGAAGCTGACCTGATTGCGAAGTATGTCGAGAAGATGATGACCAAGGAGTCCCCAGAGAGTGCGCTTACCATCGAAGAATTGGTGCGGGAGGGATTTTGAGAAACAGTGGTCAGTGGCTGGTGGGCGGTGAGTGATTCGATTGCTCCGAACAATGCGCCGAACAATGCCGGCCTGTGCGCCGATTGCGTACATGCGCGCATGATCAGATCCGCCCGAGGATCGATATTCTTGCAGTGTCAACTTTCAACCTCCGATCCGCGATTTGCGAAATATCCGCGGTTGCCGGTTCTCACTTGCAGGGGATACTCTGTGCAGCCAACGAAGGAATCGCTGGCGCAGCCGGGGTGAGCTTGACGTCTGGATCGAAAAATCGCCAGATCCGGCTCAATGAATTATCTGGAATTATCGGAGCAACAGAAACCTTGACCAGAGAGCTTGCACTAACCTAAGATTCATGCCCTGAATCGGACCGATTCCCAAACTTCCAAACAGCTGCGGAGGAATGAGCCATGAAGACAACTCTATCCGGTGCAGCGGTGATCGTCGGGCTGGTGCTTGCCGTCCTAAGTGGCACGTCGATCTCTGCGCAGGAAAAAGACAAGCAGGACAAGTACACTCTGCAGGTGCCGGGCGGGCTCGCGTTCTCTGAGGTCAGGGGATACGAACAGTGGCAGGTAGTCGGCCCCAGCCTCACCGAAGCCGCAAACGTCATCCGCGTGATCGTCGCCAATCCGGTGATGATCAAAGCCTACCAGGATGGCATTCCCGGCGATGGCAGGCCTTTCCCCGACGGCTCGAAGATTGTGAAGCTTGAGTGGAGACCGAAAAAGATAACCGATCCCCCTTTCTCCGCGAAAACCCCGGACACGGTGCCTGGCGACCTGGCGCAGGTCGAATTCATCGTGAAAGACAGCAAGAGATTCTCGGACACGCACGGATGGGGATATGCCATGTTCGACTATGACGCCGCATCCGGAACCTTCGCGCCAGCCACGAAGGCCAGCAAGCCTCCAGTGAATAACGACGCCAAGTGCGGCGCCGCATGCCACCAACTGGCGGCGTCAAAGGATTACATTTTTACGGGATACCCCAAAAGGTGAACCCATCAGGCGCTCTCCAAGTCGATTCGTCAGCTAACCGGAAGTAATCGAGTCACTACGTCTCAGCCTCGGGAACCAACGGCGCAGCTTTAACATTCCAGCTTCAATTCGTCCAGCTCCAGGAATTCCTGCACGATAGGTTCGGTGGATTTTTCCATCTCGGCCGAGGTGCCGAAAAAAATTGCCTTGCCCTCGTACAGGAAGACGACGCGGTCGGCCAGTTTCTTGGCCAGGCGCATGTCATGGGTGACCACGATGCTGGTCAGGTTCAATTGCAGCTTGAGGCGCTTGATGAGATCGCCGAGCAGTTGCGCCATCAGCGGATCGACCATCGTGGTTGGCTCATCGTAGAGGACACATTCCGGCCGGGCCGCGAGCGCCCGCGCAATGGCCACGGATCGCTTCATGCCAGTCGAAAGATCGGAAGGCAACAGGTCGCGCATCTCCTGCACGCCTACCATGCGCAGCAATCCATCCACGATCTGGTAGAGCTGCTCTTCCGATAAATCTCCACTCTCGCGCAGGGGAAACGCCACATTCTCGCCGACGGTGAGAGAGTCAAATAGAGCTCCGTTTTGAAAGACCATGGTGACTTTCTTGCGAATGGCTTCCATCCGCTCTTCAGAAAAGTTCGTCACGTCTTCGCCGGCGACGATCACGCGGCCGGAGTCTGCCTTGAGAAAACCCATCAGCAAAGACAAAGAAACGGACTTGCCCACGCCGCTGCGCCCTAGAATACATACCGTCTCACCTGGCATGACGTTGAAGCTGACCTGTTGCAGGACTACATTGTCGCCGAAAGCCTTCGAGACTTCGCGGAACTCGATATAGGGCTGCTGAGGTTCGTCCGGCAGCGGCTGGCTTCCGGAGTTGAGGTTCGGTGCAACGGTGATCACGCTCTTCGCCTTTCTGACTCTACTTCCTGCGGCGTATTCAAATTGCGGAAAATGCTGACTGAGAAGTCAGCGGCTTCCAATTCTTCCTCGCCGATCGCTCGAGTGCGAACCTGATCGAACAAACGGCCGATTTTATTTCGTCCGGCACGCAGAGCGTTCTCGGCCGCATCGGCAAATTCGCGCCGATAGACGGCGCACAACGGCTGCCAACCCGCGTCATTGCGCGGAACGATCACAGTCACATCGGGCGCACTCTGCGCGCGGCGAATCAGATACCGTAAAAACGCAGCCGGCACAAAGGGCGTATCGACGGCCAGCACCAAGTTCAGTTCCGTGCGCGAAGCGCGCAAGGCGGCATGAATTCCTCCCAGGGGTCCGCAGTCGCGGAATATATCTTCCACCACGGGGGCGAATGGCGCAAACTTTTCGCGGCTGCCCACGATGCGCACGTCGGAGGTGATCGAGCGGGCCAAGTCGAGTGTCCGCGCCAGAAACGTGCGGCCTTCGTAGTCGACAAATGCCTTGTCCGCGCCCATGCGCGTGCTCTTGCCTCCGGCCAGGATGAAGGCGGTCAGGGGCGATGCGTCCATGGGGCGATGATACACGCGCGGCCGCCAGGATTCGCGACTCCGGCAATATCCACAACGTAACTGCTTGCGCTGGCAGACCTTATCCATTCTACCCGGTCAAAACTGCACGAAAGTAACCTACCCAAATATCCCATCGCGCGCGATGATAGCCCTGCGTCCGAGGTGCGATTCACCCGGAAGTATCCCATCATGCCGCAGAAAATCATGGATGTTCTTATGCTTGGGCGTTGCTCCCACGAGTTCTCCTGGCCACGGCGCGGCGCTGACGGAGACTATTACCAAGTTTGCATGCTGTGCGCCGCCGAATACAAGTACGACTGGAGCACCATGCGCCGCATCCAGCGGGTGGAGCACGCCAAGCCGGATGCTGTAGTCCGGCGCAACCACACGCGGGAAAAGCGGCCGTCCTGGACGCCGCGCGCCCGGCGGCTAAGACTGGATGTGGCCATGCGCTATCGCGTCAACAACACCAGCACCTGGCATGAAGGAATAATCGACAACTTGAGCCAGACGGGTCTGCTGTTTCGCGGACCGCAACAGTTGCCGGTGAATGCATTAATCGAAATGGTGTTCGAGATGCCGGAGGAAATCTCCGGCCAGAAGAACCGCAATGTGCTCTGCCAGGGTCGGGTGATCCGCTCCAGAAACAAACCAGCGAAAGAAGTGCAGGAGAGAGAGATGCAAGAGCAGGAAGCGGAAAGCGTTACGGGTCTTCTCGCCGCTTCGATCGTCGACTACAAGTTCATCCACTAGCCAGTCTTATGGCGCGTCCGCGCGTCTCAAAACGCGGCCGCGGATCGAGTGTTCTTACCGCAGGTAAGACCTCCAAGACACACTGGCGACCAGCACCGGCGGCAGGTAGCTGCGATTTCAGCCCGCCTGTACAAGTGCTGATACATCCTCGCAGCAAAATACCCATGCGCTCGCGCATGACAGCATCTACACTGTAGGCGGGCGTCGAAGTACCTTTCCCAACAGAGTGCAGGAGTCTGGCGATGAATCGAATCTCTCCAGTTCTCGTATTTCTTTTTGCGGCAATCCTGGCGTCGAGTGTCGGCTGTGCCAGAAAGCCGGATGACGCAAAGATTTCCGGCGACATCCAAAGGAGGTTCCGCGAGGACTCCGGATTATCCAGCAAGCAACTGAGGGTTCAGGCCAGCCATGGAGTGGTGACGCTGGCCGGATTCGTGGACAATGATGCGCAGCGCGAGGCGGCGGCGCGGCAGGCTGTCTCGGTTGAAGGCGTGAAGGAAGTAGTCAACAATCTGCAAGTGGGCAGCGCTCCCGGTGCTGCGGCACAGACACCTCCTCCGGCAGTCAATGTCGCAACAACCAAGATTGCAGCAGCTAAGATTGGACAAGCTGAGATCTCCCCGAGAAAGGTTGCGGAATCCAAGCCATCTGAATGGAAGAAGTTCCGTCCCCGCAGTGTCCCAGACGACGCTGCCTCGCAGGACGATACCAGCGCTGCAGCTGCACCGAGCGACGACACGGTCGCCGAGAATTCGCAGGCAGTCGAAGCTGCTTCATCCGATTCCCCGCCCGCCGACCCGGCTCCATCCACTTCGCTTCCGCCACCGGCGCAGAATGTCACGATTGAGCAGGGGACGTCGATCTCGATTCGCTTGGTCGACAGCATCGATAGCGGAAAGAATCAGATTGGGGACACATTTCATGCTTCGCTCAACAACCCGCTCTTCGCCGAAGGGAACGAAGCAATCCCGAAGGGAACCGATGTTGCCGGACGCATCGTTGATCTCCAGAATGCGAGCCAGTTCGAGGGGCAATCGCTAGTGGTGCTGCAGCTCGACACAATAAACACTAGGGGCAAGAGCTACAACCTCCAAACCGATCAATATAGAAAAGAAGGCAGTTCGCGCGGCAAGAGTACGGCTGAGAAAGTCGGTGGCGGCGCGGTTCTGGGCGGCATCATCGGAGCGATCGCGGGCGGCGGCAGAGGGGCGATCGTCGGAACTGCAGCCGGCGCTGGCGCCGGCGGTGCTGTACAGGCAGGCAGCAAGAACCAGCAGATCAAGTTGCCCTCGGAAACGGTGCTGAACTTTACCCTGCAGGCTCCGCTCACAGTCGCAAGGACGCCGAGCCCAGACGCCGGCAGACCGAAGCTTGGCGATTCGCAGTAAACCCGTCGTCACAGGATCGAATGCACTTCCGAGTTCCGGCTTTCCGAACATGTGCGCCACTTCTTCGTCGCCGAACTCGATCGATGTCGTGCTCTGATGTGCGTGGCGTATCCGTAAGAAAAAACTAATGCATCTCGATGCCCTTGAGGCTTGGTTTGTTCTGACTCCGTAACAATCCACCGATTTATTTCTCGCTCGAACGAATCTGAGTTACAAACCTCGGCACTGGCTTCGGACGCCCCTGCACCCGCGCCGTCCGGACTCATTTGTGCACTCCGTGCCATTTCAGTTCCTGGCCCGTAAATGCATTTGACAAGGAGGAGCCATGCTCCGCTCACTGAATTCCCCGCCCCAAGCGGGGACAGCAACACCCCATTCCATCCCTTCCCTTTCTTCCCTCTCCAATATCTCGCTCCCCGGCCATACCCGACGGCCTCCCACCGTGGAGGCTGGGTATGAGGCTAGGGAAGACTCGTCACAAGGAGGAGTCGTGATCAAGACATCCAAATTCGCCTCACTTCTAACTTTGGTCGTGCTCTTCCTCGCCGGAATGGCATTTGCTCAGACCGATCCTGGAGTTCAGAGCGGCAATCGCGGGACGGGCGCAGCACTGTCTTCCGTGCTGGCGAACAGTCCCTCCGGAATCCTGGCGTTTTTCACGGACGGGCAAGCTCGCTTCCAGGAAGTGGAGACCGTCTCCAACTCCGCGAACGTCGGCCTGGGACCGCGCTTTAACTCTAATCAGTGCAGTTCGTGTCACGCGCAACCAGCCATCGGCGGGACAGGACCTGCGAATAACCCCCAATTCGAATTCACGACGAACGGGGTCGCACCAGGGAACACGATGCCATCTTTTATCACGGCCACGGGACCAACGCGCGAAGCCCGGTTTCCGTTCTTCTTTAACAACAACGGCTCGGTGAATACCAACTCTCCCAACGGTGGTGTGGAGGATTTGTTTACAGTCACTGGCCGCTCTGATGCCGGAACTTGCAACAGCGCCACTGCCCTGCCGCAACCCAGCTTCGCGACCGCAGTGGCCGAGAACAACATCATCTTCAGGATTCCCACGCCGGTCTTTGGCGCAGGCCTGATCGAGAACCTGGACGACTCAACTCTGCTGAAAAACCAGGCGGTCAATCTCAACAACAACTTTGGTATTTCCGGCACTTTCAATCACAACGGCAATGACGGCACCATCAGCCGCTTCGGTTGGAAGGCGCAGAACAAGTCGCTGCATATCTTTTCCGGTGAGGCCTACAACGTAGAGATGGGCATCAGCAATCTGCTGTTTCCCCAGGAACGTCCGCTGCCAGGAGAAGACGGCGCGGGAGGCACCGGCGACACAGGGCTGGTATCGACCTGCTTGAATCTCAGCGGAGCGGGCTATCCGGAAGACACCTCCAACCCAGGCTCGTCGGGTACGGCGATTCTCGATGACGTCTCGGCGTTTGCCAACTTCATGCGCTTCCTGGCCCCGCCGCCCACCGGCGCCGTGGTGCTGAATGGATCCACCGTCAGCTCATCAACCATCTCCGCAGGCAGCGGGCTGTTCAGCTCGATCGGCTGTGCGACCTGCCACAATGCGTCCCCCGGGACGACACAGCCTTCGGGCTTCACCTCATCGTTGAGCAAAGCCGCTGTGCCGGCGTTCTCAGATATCGAGATCCATAACATGGGCACCGGCCTGGCAGACAACGTCTCCCAGGGCTCGGCAGGCGGTGATCAGTTCCGCACCGCTCCCTTATGGGGCTTGGGACAGCGGATCTTCCTGCTACACGATGGCCGTACCACGAACCTGGTCACGGCAATCCAGGACCACGCCAGCAACGGTAGCGAAGCCAGCACTGTGGAAGAGCAGTTCTTCGAGCTCAGCCCGACTCAGCAGCAGGAAATCCTGGACTTCCTGCGTTCGCTGTAAGCGATCTTTCATCTGTCTGGCGAGATACGCACGTGTCTCGCCAGCCCTTTCCAGGTTACAAGCACTTTCGCGCCGGTTCGCCGGGTTCGTCGGCAGAATCGGATGAGAAGGAGAAATATGCGCCTGCGAGTTTTGTGTTCCCTGGCAGTGCTCGCCTTGTTCGCATCGTTACCGGTGCCGGCGTTGGGTCAAGGAAGCACACTCCAAACCCCCCCAAGAAACGGCGGGGACTTTTCCGATAATGTGCAGCCTGGGTCGAAGGTACCGACCGGGGTCATCCTGGTAAAGGGCGCGTGGTCCAGCGCCAGTGATTCCGTCACGCCCGTTCCGGAGGACGGCAACATATCCAATCATGTTTTCAGTGACCCGTATTTTGGAATGAGCTATGCATTGCCCGCCGACTGGGAAGAAAAATACAAGGGACCGCCGCCGTCGGACAGCGGCCGCTACGTGCTGGCGCAACTCCGGCCCGCGGACACATTCAAAGGACCAGCTCGCGGCAACGTCTTAATCACTGCTCAGGATATGTTCTTCACGCCATTTCCTGCGAATAACGCGCTGGAACTCGTCAATTACTCGAAAAATAACTTGCAGGCTGACTACAAAGTGGAGATGCAACCTACGCCCACCAGGATCGCGGGCCGCGCCGCTACGTTTTTTGCCTACTGGTCTCCGCTGGCGGAACTGCACTGGTATGTGGTGGCCACTGAGATCCGCTGCCACGCGGTGGAAATCGTCCTGGCCAGCCGCGATACCAAGCTGCTCGAGAACTTGATCCTGGACCTGGACAAGATGAAGTTGCCCGCGGAAGCCAGCCCGACCTCAAGGATGGGTGGAGGCGACGTACCGGTGTGCATCAAGGACTATGCCAGCGGGGACAATGTGATCGCACGGGTCGAGCCCGTCTTTACCGAGCACAGGTTCAACTCGGTTCCGGTAAGAATCATTATCGATCGAGATGGAAAGGTAAAGCACATTCATTTTCTAAGCGCATTTCCCGATCAGGCAAAAGTCATCACAGTTGCTTTGGGGCAGTGGAAGTTTAAGCCCTACCGGCAGGACGCGAAGCCAGTTGAGGTGGAAACCGGCATTATGTTTGGCCGCGCACAACATTTGGCGACGCGCCCAGCTGCTGCCACGCCCACCGACTGAGCGGCCTTCGCGGCGTGCCTTGGCGCTCCTGCCATCGGCCACTTGGACAGTGACTTCAGTACCTTAGTCCTGACTCCATGTTCGCCTTATAATCCACTCAAGAATCAGAAATATCTGCGTTCTCCGGGAGGCCCGCGCGCAAGCGCCGGCACGGGCCCGAAGAACGCCAGGAACTGAGTGGACCTATTTTTCGCATCGTCGATTTTTGTTCTTGGGCTGGCCTTCGGCAGCTTCTTGAACGTGTGTATCTACCGGCTGCCCTTGAACTTGTCGGTGGTGAAGCCGCGTTCGGCATGCCCCGGCTGTAAGAAAGCAATTGCCTTTTACGACAACGTGCCTATCGTCAGCTGGCTGCTGCTTCGTGGGCGTTGCCGGCACTGCCAGACCAGAATTTCGCCGCGATATCTCTTCGTCGAACTGCTCACCGCTCTTTTCTTTCTCGGCTGTTACGCCTATTTCGGACTCACCCTGTCCACGCTCAAATATTGCGCCTTCGGCTTTCTTCTGCTCGGTCTCATCTTCACCGACGCCGAAACCAAGCTGCTGCCTGACAAGCTGACTCTGCCCGGCCTCGCTCTTGGCCTGCTCTTCAGTTTGCTCGTTCCGGTGCATGATCTGGCTTCGCAGTTTCTGCCGGCGGTGCTTAATCTGCCCTTCAGCGCGGAGCTGACGTCTCCTCTGTTCTCCTTGCTTGATTCCCTGCTCGGCGCAGCCCTGGGAGCCTCGTTCATTTATGGCGCGGGAGCAGTTTACCTGCGCTGGCGTGGAGCGGAAGGCATGGGTTTCGGAGACGTGAAGCTGATGGCGATGGTAGGCGCCTTTCTTGGCATCAAGCTCACCATTCTCACGATTTTTGCAGCTTCGCTGGTGGGGTCGCTGTTTGGTCTGGCTACGGTGCTGGTCGTGTGGATCAAGCGTACCCACCGGTTCATGCGCCGCTTGGCTAACCTGCAGGCGGCTCGGCGGCGGGGATGGCAGTCGGCGCAAATGGTCTACCGCCATTACCAGATGCCCTTTGGTGTTTTTCTCGGGAGTATGGCTCTGGTCGCGCTGTTCGTGGGAAATCAGTTCCTGAGCTGGTATGGGAGGTTCTGGTGGTAAAAGTACTCAGCACTCCGGTGATTTTGCACGGGGCGATCGTGTTGCTCCTGGCGGGCGGAGCGTTTGCATTTGCGATCTGGCTGATCCGCAGCCTGCGCCGAAGCATCGCCGAGGAGGCGAACTTCGACTCTACTCCCACGCCGACCCTGGAATCCCTTCCGCTCCATCTCTACAACACGGTCATCCAGCAACTGAAGCAGCAAAAGCACGAATTGCAGGTGCAGACGCTGGCCGAACAACGGCGCGCCCGCACCACGGAGAACTTCAGCCAGGCCGTGCTCTCCAATCTTTCTTCCGGCGTGCTGGTGTTTGGCAGCAATGGACTGGTGAAGCAGGCGAATCCAGCCGCTAAAGACATCCTCGGATTCCATTCCCCATTGGGCATGAGCGCAGAGGATATTTTCCGCGCCGCCGCAGTTTGCCCGGCAGTGCCTTCCGGCGTGTATTCCGACGGTCTCAGTGACTCGCCCGTGCGCCTTGCCGAAGAAGTCCTGGTCGTGCTGCGCGAGGGCAGCAAGTGCCGGCAGATCGAGGCCGACTACACCACGCCCAACGGAGAGAATCGTCATATTGCCGTCATTATCTCGCCGGTGCCCGCGGCCGACGGCAGCTTGCTTGGGGCGGCTTGCCTGATTACCGATCGCAGCGAATTTGAACGACTCCGCAACCAGCAAGAATTGCATGGCGAGATTTCCGCCGAGATGGCCCTGGAGCTCCGCACCTCTTTGACCACAATTTCAGGATATGCGCAGCAACTGGCGCGCAACCGCGATCCGCAACTGGCGCCGCAACTGGCCGCCGACATCGCGAGCGAGGCCGCCCGCCTGGACCGCAACATCGGAGGATTTTTGGCCGCCAAGCAGCCCGCCGCCGGCACGGCGACTCGCGCCAGCGCGGCCGGCCGCGATATGTAGAGCTCGTTCGTCAACGGTCGAAGGCGAAGATACAAGATACAAGATACAAGACAGAAGCAGAGGGTGAAATCTATGAAATGCATCATGCACATGGCAGTGGGATTCGTACTTGCATTGTCCACGGGCTGGCTGGCTTCTCCGGCGGCCGCACAGACCTCAGCGCCTGCGCCGGATCAATCGTCGCTTGGGGATTATGCCCGCAAGGTCGTCCACAAGGATCCGGCGGCCGCCAAAGCCCGGCCCAAGGTCTATGACAACGATAATCTCCCCGTTGACGATAAGCTCTCTGTCGTCGGCCCGCCGCCAACCACCGAGGCCAGCGCCGCTGCGCCTGCTGACGCCGGCAAGGACAAGGATAAGGACCCGTCCGGGACCAAGCCCGCCGGTACTGCTGACGAAGAGCAGGCCAAGAAACAGGCGCTCTGGAAGGATTGGCAGTCCAAGCTGGGCGCGCAGAAAGATCAGATTGACCTCTCCGGCCGCGAGCTCGATGTGCTGCAGCGCGAATACCAGCTCCGTGCCGCCGAAGAGTACGCCGACGCGGGCAATCGCCTGCGCAACTCGGCGCAGTGGGATAAAGACGATGCGGATTACAAGCAGAAGATTACCGACAAACAGAAGGCTGTCGACGACGCCAAGCAAAAACTCGTAGACATGCAGGAACAAGCCCGCAAGGCTGGCGTTCCCTCCTCCATGATCGAATAACGCATCAGGATTGAGAGCCACCGCCGGCGCGCAGCCGGAGGATTTGCTTCACGTGATGCCGTCCATGCACAAGGTGAAACTTCCTCCAGTGCGCGGCCGTTAATGGACCCAGAACCGGGTGGTCGAGCAGCGGAATCCCGGGCCCGAAGCGGGCTTCACATTGCGCGATGATCGCATCCATCGCCGCAATCTTCGCCCCTAACTCATTCACAACTTTCTCCACTGGGAAGCCCCTGGGGCGCGTATTCGCGGGAGCGATACGCCCCTCGGGCATGTGCGCGAATCCGAGGACTACTAATTTCCGCAGGCGGTGTTTCACGGAGGCTCGCGTCGTCAGCGGCTTGCCGGACTGCATTACCTTCTCGAATCCTTTGATGGTTCCGGTATAGGTCAGGTAAAGGTGTTCTAGGATCTCGGCCGCGCACCACTTCTCCCGGGGATGCCAGCTCAATTGCTCGCTCGACATCCCAGCCATCGCAGACTCCAGAGCTTCCTTTAATTGTTCAAGGGGGGAATCCATCGCCGCACTCGCGTTTCCACCCACTTCAGGTAGAATGTTGCGCAACAATTAAGGGCAACCCAGTTATAACAGGAAAGGTCGCCAATGCAGATGCGGGACTTCGTGCCGCCGGAGATCGATGAAATCCGCGCAACCGTTGACGGAGCTGTTGAGAAAGCGAATGCAGAACGCGTCAACTTAGTCAAGAGCCGGACGGTACTCCGTCTTCGAGTCGTCAACAAGGCCACCACTGCCATAGTCCTGCTCGCGCTTCTTGCTTTGCTCGCCGGTTGCGATAACGCAAAGACGCCGGAGGCGACGCCCGAACCCAAGCCACCGGAACTGCTTACTGCACGCGCGGCCTTTCAGAAGCTTTTTATCTCCGCACGGAATTATGCCGCGGACGTGAAACCATTTCGCATACAGTCGACTCCCACCACCGACGGCAATGGCCAGGGCGGCAAGTCCGCGATGTGGACCGCGAGCTTTGCTTCCGCCATCCAGCACGGCGTGAAACCTTTCATCTGGTCCGGCAGCAATGCCCCGGACGCTCCCTCACGAGGCGTCTCGCCGGGCAACGAAGACACCTACAATCCCAGCAACGCGTCCACTCAGATTTTCGATGTGGCCTTTCTCAAGGTGGATTCCGACCAGGCCTTTACTGAAGCGCAAAAACATGGTGGCGACAAAGTATTGGAGAAAGATCCCACCACCTCTATCGTCTACATCTGCGACTGGGACCACAACACCAACGAACTCATCTGGCACGTCATCTACGGCACTACCCGCGAAACAGCCAAGTTGACGGTTGCGGTCAACGCCACCACTGGCGCGTTTATCCGCGTGGAGAAATAAGATTGCGATCGCTGCGCGCCGGAAGAACACTGCCAGTAGCGGAACCCGCGGACCTCATTCCCGCTCTTCAGCGTACTTCATCTGCTCTTCGATGGAAGCAAAGAAACGGCACAGCGCGCCGGCGGAGGCGATGGCGCCCTCTAGCGCCTGGCGTTCTCCATGGGAAACGATATCTGCGACCGAGTATTGAAGCCGAAGCCGGTCGGCGGCACACTGGGCGCTCAGGAGTTCTACTTTGGCGGAGCGGAGGTCGGAAATCAGGCGGGCAATTCCTGCCTGCTTCTTCCATTCATCGTTCAACATCTACAACTCCTCAATCTGGATTGTTCTATTGGCTTGTGCCTGCCGGAGCCATCCTGATTGCGCGGGCATATCATGCTCCTGCCGCTGATGGTCCGGCAGGACACAGCCTGCGGATTAATGAAGTACTAATGTGGAAAGATTGTACGATGTTAGTTGTACATAGTCAAAGAAACCGCGATAGTGCGGAAGCTGATCATGCGGAGGCGATCCGTTGCCCAGACTAGCGGACCCTCAACTCGAACAGCGCATTCTTGACGCCGCCTGCCGGCTGTGGTCGCGCGGCGGCGAAAGAGCCCTGACCATGCGGGGCGTCGCCAAGGCCGCGGGTACCACCACTCCCACACTTTACGAGCGTTACCACGACCGCGAAGATATTCTCCGTGCTCTTCGTCTGCAGACCCGCAGCGAACTTTTCGCGGCGCTCAGCCGCACTCGATCGCTCAGGCAGACTTGCCAACGCTACCTCGAGTTTGCCCTGGAGCATCGCCACGCCTATGAGGTGCTCTTCGATGGCTTCGCTCAGCCTCCATCTCTGCACGAACCCTGGCCATCGTTCAATCTTATGCGCCAGCGCCTCGCGCAGCGCCTGGGAGGGACTCCGCGCAAACATACCCGTCGCATGCTCTCACTCTGGTCGCTGATGCATGGCGCCGCCATGCTGATGATCCGGGGAGGGGTTGCGGGTCCGCTGCGCATCCAAATGGTCCACTGCTGTCTGGATGCGGTCGAAGCCATCGTCGGCCAGGCTGCTCATTCGAAGGGCAAGGACTACTCGGGTCCGAGGTGGCCGGCGAATCTGATCCTGGGAGAAGCCGCTCACAGCAAGGTAAGCGACGAAAGCGAATCGAACGTCACTGCCCTGGCCGTCAGAAAGAGCGTTCACTCGAAACCAAAACGCCCGGCCTCCCTGCGCCCGGCCAAGTCCGAAACATGACCCCGATTCAGACTGTCCGCACTTCGCTGCTTATGGGTCTGCCGCGGTTCGTGGCTTCAGGCGCTCAATTCCTTTCTGCGCCTCCCCCGCCTGCGGACCGTGGGGAAGAATCTTCAAGTAGCTCGCGTACTCAGCGCGGGCATCGTCCAGGATTCCCAGCTTTTCCAGACAGACCGCCAGCCGTATCGTGGCCACTGCGTCGTTGTCTTTATAGTGCAGTGCCTCCCGGTAACGATCCTCGGCGGCGCGGTAGTTCTTTCGCCTGAAATAGAAATCGCCTACCTCGACGTCTTTCGCGGCCTTGTGCGGATCCCAGACCTGAAACTCGGTGATCCCGCCATTGCCCAACGCCTTCGCCTCAGCATCAGCCACGGCTGTAGCACTTTGAGGGTGAGCCTTGGCGTCATCCGGCGGAGCCGTCAGATCAGTCTGCGAGTCTTTGCTCGAACTATCTCCGACGCCCGGCTCCAGATCTTCTACTCGCACGCTATCCGAGCGGGGCGGCGTCATATTGCTGTTCCCAGCCCGCTTCGCGGAATCCGAGTCGCCGGGCGAAGAACCTGGCGCCGGAGCATCTTTCCGATCTGTATTCGCAGGAGAATCCTGACTTGCGGCCGAAGAAGAGGTTGACGAGGGCAAGCTACCCGGATCTTGCCGTGCCCACACCATATTACTCAAGCCAAGCACCAAACCCAGCCACAACGCATATCGCATACGTCTTATTTTACCGTTGTAAGCGCCCATTTGGAATTGCAAGGTACGACAACGACTTCGCAGCCACCGACAAAAAAACCGGGCCGCTTTAGGGGGAGGCGTGAGCGGCCCGGTTGCGAAATCCTTCCCATGAGGAAGGAGAAATAATTCCTCGATCACATCGAGGAAGGGTTGTTCTGACCGGTCGTCGCGGGCGTGGTCGGCGTAGTGTCGCCTACGGTGTTGGTCATCAGGCGAACGTCTACCCGGCGATTGTCAGCACGACCTTCTTTCGTCTTGTTCGTCTCCACTGGCTTGTCCTTGCCGAGACCGATCACATAAATCTTATGCGCCGGCACATTGTACTTCGACGCCAGATACTGGATCACGGAGTTCGCGCGCCGCTGGCTCAGATCGTAGTTGTATTCGGCCGAACCTACGGAGTCCGTGCTGCCTTCGAGCGCAATGATGTATCCCTTGGTACTGGCAATCGTGCCTGCCAACTGGTCGAGTGCCTCTTTGGCGGCAGGCGTCAGATTGTCTTTGTTAAAGCCAAACTTCACCGACGTCTCAGCGACAGGACGATAATTGTCCAGGTTCGCAACCTCATTCGTTAATACGCCGACCCGATTATTGGCCGCGTCCGCCATCTGTTGCGCCGACGCCGCATTCTGTCCGGCGGCCTGAGCTTTCTGCTCGACATCTGCCGTCTTGGCATTGACGGCCGCGATGCCGGCCTGCGCCCGGGCATCAACATCCTTGATGTCCTTGCTGTTCTTTGCCGTCATGTCATCCAGTTCGTTGGTCTTGTTGATCAGCGGCGTGGTCTGTTGTTTCACGTAGTTCTTGCTGGTGCAGCCGACCGTCGCTGCTAGGCTGACTGCCAGGAAAATCGTTAACGAAGTGCGGGTCATATTGGAGAAGCTCCTTGATTTCTTGTCTCGGCGCAACCGGGTTCTCCCGTGCGCAAAATTTTATCTCTTATACTGGCCTGGGAAATCCCAAATTCTACAATCCCTTCCCTCGTACTTCTGCACGGGACGTGCCAGTTCCCTGCCACGCGAAAACCGACTATAAGTATATACGTTTTCAATAGTTTGTGGTGCCTTTCATGAGAGTGCCCGGAAGCTGGATCGCCCCACCGCAACGCAAACCCAACATTCGGAATGGAATTTTTATACAGTTGGGCCAGACCCAGGCGCCCGAACTCACACACCGGTGGGTATTTAGGCAGATAGTCTTTCTACGCGCTGTGAGCCGCCTGGAACGCAGTGGCACATCCTTCCATCCAATAGAATAATAGTCACCTCCCATGGATCTGCTTCAGAAAATCCGCACCATCCCCACCGAGCCTGGCGTGTATCTCTACAAAAACGCCGAGGGTGAAGTGATCTACGTCGGCAAGGCGAAAAACCTGCGCAGCCGCGTCGCCAGCTACTTTCACGAAGGCCGCTGGGAGGACTCGAAAACTGGAACTCTGGTGCGTGAAGCAGTCGATGTCGACTACATCGTGGTCGCCAACAACAAAGAAGCGCTAGCGCTCGAAAACAATCTTATCAAGCAGCGCAAGCCGCGGTTCAATATCCTGCTGCGCGACGATAAGACTTATCCTTATGTGAAGCTCACCTTGGGCGAGCGCTGGCCGCGAGTGTATGTCACGCGCAAACTGCGCAAGGACGGCGGCGCTTATTACGGTCCTTACTTCCCTGCCAACCTGGCATACCGCATTGTCGATTTAATTCACCGCAACTTTCTGATTCCATCATGCAAGGTGGACCTGACGCGATTCCATCCCCGCCCCTGTTTGCAGTTTTACATCAAGCGCTGCCTGGGCCCGTGCGTCAAGGATTTGACTACGCCGGAGGCCTATCAGGAAGCAGTCCGGGATGTGAAGCTGTTTCTTGAAGGCCGTCCGACCGATCTGAGCAAGTCGTTACACGAGCGAATGGAGCAGGCAGCCGAGGCGCAGGAGTATGAGCGAGCAGCGAGATATCGCGATCTGATTTCAACCGTCGAACAATTACAGGAGCGCCAGCGCATCGCCGCCGCCGAGGGCGATGACGCCGACGTCTTCGGCTACCACTATGAAAATGGCATGCTCGCCGTGAACCTGTTTCACATGCGTGGTGGCCGCGTCGTCGATCGCCGCGAATTCTTCTGGGAAGATCTGCCTGAAATCACCACAGACCATGCCGGAGCACCCACAGCACATATGGGGACGGGCACAGAACATGTGGGAACGGAGAGAGAACATGTGGGGACGGGCACTCTTGCCCGTCCAGGCGAGCACAGCGAGCCTGCTTCTTCCACCAACCATTCCTTCAACCCGGGTGAATTCTTTTCCGCACTCCTCAAGCAGCTCTACATCGGCCAGCCCTACGTGCCGCGCAATCTCTACGTGCCCGTGGATTTTGAAGATCGCGAAACTCTCGAGGATCTGCTCTCCGATCAAATTGCCAGTCAAAATGCCCGAGCCGCGCGGGTACATATCATGGTTCCGTTGCGCGGCGACAAGCGTTCCCTTCTCGACCTCGCCGGTACCAACGCCAAGCAGTCGTACGATCAGCGCTTTCGCGTGCTCAAGCCGAACGCCAAAGCGATTCAGGAGGAGTTGCAGGAAGCAATCGGCTTGCCCGACTTACCCAAACGTATCGAGTGCTTCGACATCTCGCACATCCAAGGCGCGGAGACCGTGGCCTCGATGGTGGTCTGGGAAGACGGCAAGATGAAGAAATCCGACTATCGCAAGTTCATCATTCGTACAGTCGAGGGCGTTGACGATTTCGCGTCTATGCGCGAAGTGGTCACGCGCCGCTACAAACGCCTTCAGGAAGAAAAAAAACCGATGCCCAGCCTCGCCTTGATTGACGGCGGCCTCGGCCAGTTGCACGCCGCGGCCGAAGCGCTGGAGTCGCTTGAGATCATCAACCAGCCACTCGCCGCGATCGCCAAGCGCGAAGAGATCCTCTACGTCTATGGCCAGGAGAAAGATCCAATCGCGCTCGATCACCATTCGCCCGTGCTGCACCTGATTCAACTCATCCGCGACGAAGCCCACCGCTTCGCCGTGACCTTCCATCGCAAACGCAGGCAGATGCGCGACCGCTCGACGGAACTGCGGGAGATTCCCGGCATAGGCGAGAGTACAACCCGGCGTCTTCTGGAGCACTTCGGCAGCCTGCAGGCCGTGAAGCAAGCCGACGCCTCGGCATTGTCGGCGGTCGTAACGCGAGTGCAGGCGGAAGCGATCAGCAGTCACTTTCGGAAGTAGAGTGCTCCCAGAGGCTTTGTGGAATCTGTCACTTCTCCCCTCTACCGGAGATTAGGTCACTCATTTTTCTTAGGCAACGAAGTCTTCGCTCTGCATCGGCAACTAGTTCGTTCCCGGTTTTTCGCCGCTTCTGGCGCGGCTTGCGGCCGACGACTTCGATCTCGGTCGGAGGTGCGGAACACTGCGGGCATGTGTTCACGAGGCCCGGCTTGTGGGCAGCAGAGTAAAGACCTTTCCACAACTGGCGCAAGTCTTCTCAGAGAGGGACATGGATTCGTTGTTCTTGGCGCTCCAATCTTAACTACTTGGCGAAATTGATCTCGCTTTCCTGACTATCAAAAGGGCAAACCCAACACTCCCTGCCAGTCTCTTCGTTGTAGGTAGCGAGATACATCCTCAACCTGTGCTGGCCGCAAACATGGAGAGAAGAAGAATCGAATTTCCTGTTCAACCACCCTTCCCCATCGTGGTCGTAGTACGAATCGAACGGACTGAATAGGCGCGTGCAGCCCTCCACGGAACAGCAGCGAACTGGGTTTTCGGATTGATCCTTCAAGTTTGACATGCGCACCATGCGGCAATGGTGCCTGTCACATAATGGATAGTAGTTTTCTTTTAATGAGATCGTTGTCATAGAATTGCATCCCTGCCATACCGCCCGGAATACAAGACCTTGGGCAAGTTCAATCGAATTTCCTACGCCCGCGGAAGCTGCGGCAGCACGTCAAAATGCGTGTCGCGTGCACAGAGGACGAGTGAGTGTTGCAGGACGAGGGCCGCGATCCACATATCGTTGGTCGGGATGGGAGTGCCTTGCTTCCGCAGTTGCCGGTAAACATTGCCGTAATGATGCGTGGTCTGCTCATCGGCATAAAGCACACCGACGCCGGACTTCAGCAGAAAACGCCGGAGGACAGCCTCATTGCGCGGCCCTTGACTACCCACGGCAAAACCGGCGCGCAATTCTCCCAGCACGACGAAGGGCAGCCAGACTTCAGCGGCAAGTTCGACCGTTTCGACAACGGACGCATTGCCCCGGCAAAGGTCGGTATAGCGGCTCGTGTCGAGCGCCAGCTTCACCGCCACATCTCTTTCTTGATGAAACTCCGATCAATGGTATCCTGCGCGGCCAAAGCACGATCGAAAGCGGGATCTTTGCGCCAGGTCCCTGCGATATCGCTGAGATCGCGCTGCTGTCCCAGATCACCCGCGACGCCAACACCCCGGGCGAGGGCTTCAATCGCTACCTCATTCAAGCTCTTGCCCCGCTCACGGGCGGCCCTGCGAAGGGCTTCATCCAAAGTTTCGGGCACCTTGCGGATGGTGTACTGCATGCATCAATTGTAGGCATTGCAGGCAACGAATGCAAGCATAGAACGAGCGGCTAACTCGCTACTGCGCCGGGCTCGCGTTCCCCATGTCCAAAACAACCTTCCAGCTTCCGTCGTTCTGCTTCTTCCAGATGCTGGTGTACTTGCCGTGTTCGACGGTCGGCTTGCCGTTTTTATCTTTCGAGCGGAATTCGAAAGTGCCATAGGTATAGCCCAGGTCCCCAGAGGCGGAGATATCGGCGCCCACCGGTCTCCACGTCAGGTGATTGTCCTTCTGGTCCAGGAATTCCATTCCCTTCGCGATGTTTATTTTCCCTTGAATGATCGGGCCGCCGTTGGGCAGCTCGACGGCATCATCGGCATAGTAGGAGAGGTATCCCTGCGAGCCGCGCTCAGCCGCGGCTTTCATGAACTCGGCCTCAAGCTGGCGCAGCGTATCGGGAGTGGCTTTCGCGGACGCCACGGCGAATGGATGAGGACCAGGCGCCGCTGTGACGGCGGCCAACAGGGCCATGACAAGAACGATCAGAGAAGATTTCATGCGACCTCCGGGAGCGGCAGCGGATATTCTACCTCTATGTCAAAGCAACAAGACTGCGGCACATTTGTCGTGACCGGCGCCAGCCGCGGCATCGGCGCGGCCATCGCCCGACTCGCAAGCGAAAGCGGATTTTCCGTGGCGGTCAACTTTGCGACCGGCGAGGCTGAGGCATACGCGATCGTGCAACAAATCGTATCGGGCGGCGGACGCGCGTGCGCAATTCAGGGCGATGTTGGTCGCGAGAAAGATATCATCCGGCTGTTTCAGACCGCAGAACGCGAACTGGGGCCGATCAAGGCTCTGGTCAATAACGCGGCCATCACCGGCGGATTCTCGCGCGTCGACTCGGTGACCGAGAAGAGCCTCGCGCAGGTCATGGCGGTGAATGTTACAGGATCGATCCTGTGCGCGCGTGAAGCTGTGCGCCGCATGTCGACCCTCCGCGGCGGAACTGGTGGCGCGATCGTGAACATTTCCTCGCGCGCGGCGCAGACGGGTTCCGCTGGAGAATGGGTGCACTACGCCGCATCCAAGGGCGCGATTGATAGCTTCACGATTGGACTGGCGCGTGAGGTCGCGACTGAGGGTATCCGAGTAAACGCGGTTGCTCCGGGGCTGATCGACACCGGGTTGCATGCCGCAAACGGCGCACCCGACCGGCTGAACCGGCTGCTGCCAAGCATTCCTATGCAAAGACCCGGCTCCGCACTCGAAGTGGCTGAGGCCGTGCTTTGGCTGCTCTCTTCTGCCGCTTCTTACACGACTGGCGCGATCCTGGAAGTTGGTGGCGGGCGCTGACTCCGAAATCGCAAGCACCGCAGAAGCGAACGGCCAGTTCTTCTTCAGTCACATTGCTGGCTTCGGCGCGCCATTTGCAGCGCGCCGGCCACCGGCTCGACGACCTGCGGATTCACTTCAAGGGGCGAATCGAGATTGTGAACTTCGTCGCGGAAGACGTCGCGCACCGCCGATGAATGAAGAAATACTCCGCCGGCCATGGCCAGCGGTATGGCGGCGTTCGCGCCACCTAGGGAGAAAAGCCGCCTAGCCACGATTGCGGCGAGCTGGGCGAGTTCCCGACCCGCCTGCGCGAGCACGCGCTGCGCTAGGGCGTCCCCGAAATCAGCAGCGGCGAGGACACGCGGAAAAAGCAGTGGAAAGTCAGCGTCAAAATTGGCGGCGCGTACGAGCTCGTCGAGAGAATGCAAATTCCAGGCGGCTTTCATTTCACGACAAAGTGACGAAGCTTCGGCACTGTAAGCATCCTCCTCGTCGAGCGCACGCAACAGAGTGCTGATCGCTGTCCGGCCGATCCAGTGCGCCGAACCTTCGTCGGAAATGGCAAAGCCCCAACCGCCCGAACGGGCCGTTCGCCGCTGCGCGTCGCGGCCGTAGGCAATCGAGCCCGTACCGCCGATGACGATCACGCCCGGACCCTCGCCAAAGGCAGCTGCCAGGGCAATCTCCATGTCGCCCACGATTTCGATGTCGCCAGGAATTATGCCCGCAACAATTTTGCGGACAGTGTCTGCAATTTCCTCACGTCCCGCACCTGCGACTCCAACGCAGGTACGTTGCACCTGGTGCGGATCGATTCCTGCAGCCGTGCACGCCTCGCGAATTGCTTCCTTTAGCGATTCGCGGGCGCGCGCTTCCCCGACGCGCGTGATATTGCTGGGGCCGGCCGTAACGGTTGCCAACTGCGACACTTCGTCGCCCACAACGCACGTCGTCTTACTGCCCCCGCCGTCGATGCCGAGATAGTAGGTCACGGGTTAGTTCTATCACAGGAGTTCCCGGTTCTTTGTGCTGTCCAGGTCCCTAGAGTCTCACTCGCGAGGAAGGTAATCTGCCGCCATAATGGCTCATCCGGTGCGGAGACTGGCGTAGCGCAAGCGCATCGGCTGAAACGCATGGGGCTCGACAAACTCGATCTCGCGATTATCGCGCTCTATCTAGTGGGCATCACTTTGTTTGGGCTGCGCTTCCGCAAGCGGCAACGTTCGCTGCGCGACTACTTTCTTGCGGGACGCGATATCCCGTGGTGGGCGATTGCGCTCTCCATCGTCGCCGCCGAAACCAGCACGCTTACCATCATCAGCATCCCGGGACTTGCCTATGACACCAACCTCACTTTCCTGCAAGTCGTGATGGGATACGTGGTGGGGCGCATCGTGATCAGCGTTCTTCTGCTTCCGCATTATTTTCGCGGCGATCTTTACACGGCCTATGAACTGATCGAACGTCGCTTTGGGCGCGGGTTGCGCTCGCTCACGGCCGGATTGTTTCTGCTGACGCGGGCGGCAGCCGAGGGTGTTCGCGTGTATGCCGTGTCGATTGTCGTGTCGATCGCGCTGGGAACGGGCGAGATCGCCTCGATCGCCATTATCACTGTATTGACGCTCATCTATACGTTTGAAGGCGGGCTGGCAGCCGTGATCTGGACCGACGTGGTGCAGACCGCAATCTATGTTGGCGGAACGCTGGTGGGATTGGTGACGATCCTGCATCTGGTGCCGGGGGGATGGACGGCGATTCATGCAGCGGCGGCGAGTGCGGGCAAGTTGCAGGTGTTCGACTTCCGGCCCAACTTCTGGCTGCCTTATACCTTCTGGGCCGGCGTAATCGGCGGCACTGCATTCCTCACCGCGAGCCACGGCACCGATCAACTTATCGTTCAACGCTTGCTGGCGGCACGTGGTCAGAAGCAATCTGCAACGGCGCTCATTTCCAGTGGCGTGGTGATTTTCTTCCAGTTTGCGTTGTTCCTGATGGTGGGGGTGATGCTGTGGGCCTACTATCGCGCGCCCTCGGCCGCCTTCGGTAAGCCTGATCGCATTTACCCGACGTTCATCGTCAGCCGGATGCCGCACGGAATTTCGGGGCTGCTTATCGCCGCGATTCTGGCCGCAGCCATGTCGAATCTGAGTGCGGCGCTGAACTCGCTTTCGTCGAGCACGATTATGGATTTTGTTTTGCGCCTGCGGCCGCAGACCGATGAGCGAGCGCGCGTGGGGCTCTCCCGCCTCGCGACCTTTGGTTGGGCGATGGTGCTTTTTGCGCTGGCGGTGCTGGCGCTGCATAAAGTTGGGCGCGTGGTGGAAGTGGGTTTGCAGATCGCATCCGTAGCTTACGGCGCTCTGCTGGGAGTGTTTCTGCTGGGCGTTCTCACACGCAAGGCGAACCAGCGCGGCGCTATGGTGGGCATGCTGTTTGGATTCTGCGTGGGAGTGTATTTGTGGCAGTGGACGCATGTGCCGTGGACGTGGTGGGTGTTGATTGGGACGACGGTGACGTTCGGCGTGGGATTCGCCGCGAGCTTGCTTCAGCCGGAATAGCGGCCCGACGAGATCGATGCCGCCTCTGACGTATACTGGCACACTTACTCGTACAGTCCGATCATGCCCGAGCCGACAGGGATTACTAACGCGCGTCCCGAACTTGTTCGCGCTCTGGGCGTCAGCCAAGCGTCTGCGGTGGTGGTGGGAACAATCATTGGCAGTGGAATCTTTCTGGTTCCCGCCGAGATGATGCAGGCGGTAGGCTCGGCTAAGTTCGTATATCTGGCGTGGCTGGTGGGCGGGCTGCTTTCGTTTTTTGGCGCGCTCACTTACGCCGAACTGGGCGCGATGAAGCCGCAGGCGGGCGGCGAATACGTTTATGTTCGCGACGCGTACGGTCCACTGGGCGGATTTCTCTATGCCTGGACTTGGTTTGTCATCGCGAAACCGGCGTCGGTAGCCACGATCGCCACCGGGCTGGTGAGGATTCTGGGAACGTTTTCGATCTTTTCGTTTTTCCCCACGCATGTTATTTCCACTCCTTTCGCCGTCACCTGGGGACAGGTTGTGGCCATTGCTGCGGCCGTTCTTATTTCTGTGCTGAATTATCTTGGTGTCAAGAAGGCCGGTGAATTCCAGCTTGTCTTCACTGTTCTGAAAGTAGCGATCATTCTTGGCATCGTGCTGGTGTGTTTCAGCGGTGCGGGAAGCGGCGCTGCACGCGGCTGGAGCAACTTTGCCAGCACTTTTACCGGAGCCAAAGGCGGAGTCGCCGGCTTTATGGCGGCGCTGGTGGCGGCGCTGTGGGCCTACGACGGATGGAATGACCTGAACATGGTCGCCGGCGAGGTCCAGCGGCCGGAGCAAAACATTCCGATTGCACTGATTGCGGGCGTGGCCACGGTCGGCGTCCTGTATGTGCTGGTGAATGCCGGGGTGCAGTACGTTCTTCCGGCGAGTGTGATTGCGGCGTCGCCACGGCCTGCCTCCGATGCAGTTGCATTCGTGATGGGACACATGGGAGCGAGCATCGTGTCCGCAGGCATGGCCATCTCGATGCTGGTTACCCTGAACGGCACGATCTTGAGCGGCGCGCGCGTACCTTACGCCGTTGCCCGCGACGGGTACTTTTTCTCGGCGCTGGCCGAGGTGCATCCGCGCTTTCATACACCGTCGGTTGCGATTGTGATGCAGGCCGTGTTGTCGATCGCCCTGCTGCTGCTCGGAGGAAACTTTCGGCAACTCTTTTCGCTCGCCATCTTCGCGGAATGGCTCTTCTATATGATCGCGGGCAGCACGGTGTTCGTCTTTCGCTGGCGCGAACCGAATGCCCCGCGGCCGTATCGCATGTTCGGCTATCCCTTTGTTCCCGCGCTGTTCATTGCGGCAGCGGCTGTGCTTCTCTATTACACGTTCCGGGAAGACTGGCCGAATTCCTTTTACGGCTTGCTCGTTATTCTTGCTGGGGTACCGGTTTTTGCCTGGTTTCGCTGGCGGCGGAATCGGGCCTGATGATCGATCTGGATCAAGTGAATTTCCAGATCGAATCCTTTAAATCTTGGAAGAATAAGGACTTGCGCTTTCGGACTGAGGCCGAATCTGGCTAAAATCCGGTTTCTAAAGGACTTACTCGTAAAATCTTACCATTCAAGCATTTAGCTTGTGGGATTCCAAGTGCTAAGCGAATTATCAAGGAGCGAAGCTTTGAGCCTGAGCTCAAGAAAGCTTCCACAGTTTAGGCCGATCCAGTGTCGATTGCAGTGACGAATGAACTTTGGGCGCTGAGGAAAAAAGGCGGCTGGGGCAAAGGTGTGAGCGGAGCTCAGCAGCGTAGTGCCAACCATGAAAATCCCCGCGCTCGGAGCCTGGCCCACAGCGGGAAGCCGCGCGAACCTCAGCGGCTGAAGCCTATGGCGGCGCTTTTACGCGGCGCTGAAGCGCCGCTCTTCCACGGCCTTGCAGGCCGTGCGTGCACCCTGAAAAATCAAGATCAAGATCAAAGGCAGCCGACAAGAGGGTCCGCTCCACACGAGCGCGGCCCGAATCGGCACGAGTGGAGCTCGTGCGCCTTCCCGCTCTTGCCGAATTCAGGCACCTCAGTGGCTAAAGCCGTCTCTGAGAGAGCACTAACGCAGCGGCTGGAAGTGCTGCTGCATTCAAAACCAGCTTTTTTCCGCGCCCATTTTGAACCGCGTTCGGTAACCACACCTTAGTGGTTACCTTCGGTCAGGAGCCGTGGACACGTTTACCCCCTGTCCTTTCTCTCGTATGTTGATAGCTCCAGTCCCGGTCCGCTCCCTCGGCCGGATCCCCTCGGAGTTATTACATGGCTACGTATCAAAGCGGCTTTCAACTCGGCATTCTTCCAGAGCGCAAGATCGACAAGCGCGCCGTGGTTACCGGCTACACCATGATGGCGCTGGCCGCGCTGCTCCTCATTAATATCGGTCTCCTGTTTCCGGAGAGACTTGAACTCAAGCAGTACCGCGTCACCGAATTGATTCCGCTGCCTGCGCTGAAGCCGGAACCCGCTGCCATCAAAGTGAAGCCGGCGGTGAAGGCGAAGTTGCTTCCGCCGGCGCCGATGTTCGAGCAGCCCAAGCTGATTGTTCCGCGTGAAGTACGGCACACTCCTGCTCCCCAGCCAGTAGAAGCACCGAAGGTGGTGGTAAACACGTTTGCCGCTCCTCAATTGAAGATGACGGCAGGTGGAGCTCGTCCACAGCTCTTGCACACGGGAGACTTCGCCGGCAGCTCGGTGGCTCCCACGGTGAACGTTGCCGTGCAGAAGGTGCAGACCGGAGGTTTTGGCGATCCCAACGGTTTGAAGGGAACGGGCAAGGAAGGCGCGAAGCTATACGCGGCGCAGGCCGGTGGCTTTGACATGCCCGCAGGTCCCGGACAAGGAAACGGATCGGGCGGAGCAAAGGGCATCAAGGGAACGGTGGCCAGCGCCGACTTCGGAAACGGCATCGCCACCGGAGGCAAAGGCGACGGCCGCAGCAGCGGCGCGGGAATCTCGACGGGCGGCTTTGGATCGGAGCAGGTGGTTCACGGTGGTCCGAAGATCGCGCAAAACAACTCGGGACCTGCAACCACATCGGTGGAGATCACTTTCAAACCGCAGCCGGTTTACACCGACGAAGCTCGAGGGCTGAAGCTGGAAGGTGAAGTTCTGCTGGAAGTGCTTTTCACCGCCAACGGCACGCTGCATGTGAATCGTGTGGTGCGTGGACTAGGTCACGGCCTGGATGAGGCTGCGATTGCCGCTGCCAACAAGATGCGCTTCAAACCGGCGCTGCGTATGGGACAGCCGGTCGATTCAACGGCGATCGTGCACGTGACATTTCAAATGGCGTACTGAGTATCGGATTACGGAAAAATCGTTGTAAGGAAGTATCGGTAAAAGAAACCTTGGAGAAGAGAGTCATGCGTACTTGGAAATGGATGTTCACAGCCGCATTGCTGGTCTCGGTGAGCGCTTTCGCGCAGCAACCGGCGGAGTCCCAACCTTCGGCGCAGCCCGACGCTGCCGCAACCGCCCCGGCTACATCATCGCCAGCGCCGGCAACTGCCGATGCTGCGACTGCGACAACGGACTCTTCATCTCCGGCGTCGTCGCCTGCCGCTCCCGCGCCTGAGGTGCAGGCCGGTCCGGCGCAGGCCCAGCCATCCTCTGCTCCGGCGCCGGTGCCATCGACTATGCCGCAGCCGACGACGATGGATCAGGTTGTGGATCGCTTCATTGAGCGCGAGCACGGGCTCATGAAGGCGCTCGGAAACCGGACTCCGGTGGTCGAGACCTATCTGCAGGACCTGAGCGCCGATCCTCAGCTGGGCCCCGTCCCTAGCGGCGACCACTACTTCCTGGGCCGCATGGATATGGGCGTTTCAGTCGATCGCAAAGATTACCTGAAGGACGACGACAAGGGCATGGAGACGCGCCTGATGGGCGGCTTTCACAAGCTCTTCAAGGTGCAATACCAGCCCATGGGTTTTTCCTGGATGGTCTACGCCGACCGCGCCGACTTCGACCGCTCGCACTACGAATTTCATTACATCCGCCGCGAATTTCTGGGCGATGTGCGCTGCCTGGTATTCGACGTTACGCCCAAGAAGAACTCCGGCCGGGGACGATTTCTGGGCCGGATCTGGGTGGAAGATCAGGAATACAACATCGTCCGCCTGAACGGCACTTACGTTCCTGCGCCGCGTAACTCTTATTTCTTCCACATGGATAGCTGGCGCCTCAACCTGATTCCCGGCTACTGGGTGCCCGCTTATATTTACAGCGAGGAAGGCGACTTCAGCGCGGGCGTGAAGAACAAGCTGGCCTTCAAGGCGCAGACCCGCATCTGGGGCTACGACCTGAAGAAAGGCGACAAGGACGACGAACTGACGCAGATTCGCGTCGACAGCGTGAAGGATGAAACCACCACAACCCAGGACGCGTCTCCGCTGCAGGCGGAGCGGGAATGGCAGCAGCAGGCGGAAGACAACGTCATCGAGCGCCTGACCCGCGCTGGATTGCTGGCGCCCGAAGGCGATGTGGATCACATTCTGCAGACGGTGGTGAACAATCTGGAAGTCACCAACAATATCGACTTGCCGCGTCCGGTGCGCACGCGCGTGCTGCTCACGGCTCCGCTTGAAACCTTCAGCGTGGGCAACACCATCGTCATCAGCCGGGGATTAATCGATGTGCTTCCCGACGAGGCCAGCCTGGCGGCCGTGCTCGCGCATGAACTGGCGCACATCGTGCTTGGCCACAACCTGGGCAGCAAGTATGCCTTCAACGACCGCATGCTGTTCTCCGACGACGCGACCTACAGCAATCTGGGGTTCAAACACATTCCGGAAGAAGAAGCCGCAGCCGACAAGAAAGCGATCGAGCTGCTGAGCAACTCGCCGTATGCGCAGAAACTCGACAACGTAGGCTTGTTCCTGAAATCGCTGCAAGCCCACACCACTCAGCTCAACGCGCTGTTGACCACGCACCTGGGCAATCCGCTGGCGCAGAACGGTTCGCTTACCCGGCTGACGGCTCTGGAAACCAAAGGTCCCGCGCTGGACAATACCAAGCTGGACCAGGTTGCGGCCCTGCCTTTGGGCGGACGCATCAAGATCAATCCGTGGAGCGATACGGCGGAGATGGTGAAGACGGCTCCGGTTGCGATCACTTCGGCACGCGACAAGATGCCGTTTGAAGTCACGCCCTTCTACCCGCGCCTGGCACGCTACGGGGCGGCAACGCCGAGTGCAGCGCCGACCACCGCGGCTGCCAGCGCACCCACAGGCAACTAAACCGAAGCTCTACTCCAAGTTGCAATAAAACGCAGGCCGGGATCCGGAATCACCTTCCGGGATTCCCGACCTTCGTTTTTTGCCAATGCCGAGTACCGAGTGCCCAGTAACAGCAAGGCAGTTTCGCAGGGTACCAGGCGCTGGGTGTTAGCTCTTCTTCATCTTCCCTGGCAGGCCCGCCGGGTTCTCGTGAGTACGTTCGCGGAAGGTTCCACGCATGCCAGCGGCCAGTTTTACGCTGGACTCACCAAACTTGTCGCGCAGGCGATCGGCTGCGGCCAGCGCATCTTTCCAACGCTGCTGGCGGCCGCCTTCAAGCAGATTGATTTGCCCTGCCTGCGCTTCTAATGACGACGCCTGCACGCCCAGCAGCCGGACTTGCCGACCCGGCTTCCAGTTGTTGCGAAACAGTTTGAGGATCTGCTGAAAGATCTCGCCATCGAGTTGCGTGGCCGCCGGCAAGGTGTGAGCGCGCGTGATGGTGGTGAAGTCCTTGTAGCGCAGCTTGAGCTGAATAGTGCGCGCGTAAAGGTTCGCTTCGCGCAAGCGGCGCGCCACCATTTCTGACAGCCGCATCAGCGTAGCTTCCAGCTGGTTCGTATCGGCGGTGTCTTCGTTGTACGTGTGCTCGTGGCTGATCGATTTGGCTCCGATGTCGGCGCCGACTTCGGTGTCGAACCATCCCCCGGCGTCTTCTCCGCGAGCTTTGCCAGCCAGCGCCAATCCCCACTTGCCGAAACGGTCTTCGAGTTCGGATTCTTCGAGCCGCGCCAGGTCTCCTACTTTCCTGATGCCGAGAGCGTGCAGATGGCTTTCCATCACTTTGCCGACGCCGGGAATCTCGCGCACATCGAGAGGGGCAAGGAATTTCGCTTCTTCTCCCGGCACAATCCACAACACTCCGTTCGGCTTCGCTTGCGCTGACGAGATTTTCGCAATCAGGCGCGATGAGCCGATGCCGATCGAACAATTCAAGTGCGTATCTTCCTTCATGCGCTGATGCAGTTTGTGAGCGGCTTTCAGCGGTGGGCCGTGCAGGCGCGCCGTCCCGGTCATATCGAGGTAGGCTTCGTCGATCGAGGCCATCTCGATCTGCGGCGAAAATGCCGTCAGAACTTTGTAGACCTTTTCCGAGCACTCACGGTAGCGCTCGGGATGGCCGTTAACGAAGACGGCGTGCGGGCAAAGCTTGGCCGCGGTGCGCAGCGGCATAGCGGAATGCACTCCGAATTTGCGCGCCTCGTACGACGCCGCCGAGACCACGCCGCGCTCGTGGCGCTGGCCCCCGACGACCACAGCTTTGCCCTTCAGCGAGGGATCGAACAACTCCTCGACCGACACGAAGAAGGCATCCATGTCGACGTGGAAGATGGTACGGGCGAAAGCGGGAATGTGCGGCGCCGCCATGTTGACTGGAATTCTAGCAGCCCGGACGAAACATGAATTCGCTGCATAATCTGCTCAAACTCGCTTCTGCCGTTTGGCCTCCTGCTCCCGGAGGTATGCCTCAATTTCCGTTTTGCCTTCGTGTCTTGCCCAGCCAGCGGGCGTGCCGTGCCAAAGAACATCTTTGAGATCGAGTCTTGCGCCGCGCTCGACCAGCAGCCGTACCATTTCCTCATAGCCGCCGGCTGCCGCCTGGTGCAGAGGAGTGGAATGCGAATGGCCGCCACGTGGGTTGTAGCGGTTCGGGTCTTCGCCCGCGTCGAGCAGCAAGCGGACGATTTCGATGCGGTTGAACTGTGACGCGAGCGCGAGAGCCAGGTGGCGGTCATCACTGCCAGCGTTGGGAAGCAGCCGG